>Ga0268298_10000442_pt1 | contig 53367 bp, 52 predicted proteins | sample WWTPWeurt_MetaG_FD_194462 | JGI IMG/M metagenome (GOLD analysis project Ga0268298, IMG submission 194462) | Activated sludge microbial communities from WWTP in Nijmegen, Gelderland, Netherland - WWTP Weurt | ecosystem: Engineered > WWTP > Aerobic digester > Activated sludge | place... | reverse complement strand
GCCAGCACCGCGCCGCGCAGGCCCTTGGTCAGGCGCATGTGCAGCCAGGTCGCGTAGTTGAGCCACACGATCAGCGCCCAGGTCTCCTTCGGGTCCCACTGCCAGTAGGTGCCCCAGGCCTCGGCCGCCCACAGCGCGCCGAGGATGGTGGCGATGGTGAAGAAGGCGAAGCCGATCGCGATCGCCTTGTACATCACGTCCTCGAGCACGCGCAAGGGCGGCAGGCGGGAGGCGAGGATGCCGCGCTCGGCGAGCAGGTAGGCGGTGCCGACCATGGCCGAGACCGCGAAGGCGCCGTAGCCGATGAAGTTGGTCGGCACGTGCACCTTCATCCAGTAGGACTGCAGCGCCGGGATCAGCGGCTGGATCTCGTGCGCCTCGCGGGTGAAGGTGTACCAGAGCAGGAAGGCCACCGCGGCCGAGATCACGATCATCACGAAGGCGCCCATGCGCCGCGTGGCGTAGCGACCCTCGTAGTAGAGGTAGAGCAGCGCCGTCATCAGCGCGAACAGCACGAAGACCTCGTACAGGTTGCTGATCGGGATGTGGCCGATCTCGGGGCCGAGCAGGTAGGACTCGTACCAGCGCACGAAGAGGCCGGTGGTGCCCATGACCGCGGCGATCCAGGTCAGCGCCGAGCCGGTGCGCTCGGCGAAGTCGCTGCGTGCGAGCAGGCCCAGCCAGTACGCGCCCGTGGCGATGAAGATCAGCGCGCTCATCCACATGATCGCGGTCTGGCTGGAGATCAGGTACTTGAGCAGGAAGGTCTGCTCGGCGCGCGCGAGATCGCCTTGGTAGAGCGCGATGCTCGCCAGCGCCAGCAGCGCCACCGCGGCGAGGAAGGCGCGGAAGGGCTTCCACTGCCAGCCGATCACGGCGAGCACCGGCACTTGCAGCACCAGGATGAGATCGTCGTATACGTCCATCACCGCGTGGTAGCGGACGAGCGCGAAGGCCGCGCCCAGCATCAGCGCGAGCGCGTACAGCCAGTCGAAGGCGCCGAGCCGGCGCAGCAGCGGCGTGTGCGGCCGGAGCGCGGCGGGGGCCGGACCGGCCGGGGTGGCGGGGGAGGGGCGGGCGATTTCCATCATGCACCTTCTCGGGGTTCGGATGCGGGCACGGGGGCGCCGAGCATGGCGGCGAGGCCTTCGACGTGTTGGCGGAAGGCCTCGTCGACGTCGAGCGCCCTGCGATTGGAAGACATCGCGACCAGCGCCTCGTTCGGCTTCACCAGCACGAACAGGCGACGTTCGCGGATGTAGAGCATCGCGAACACGCCCAGCACCAACAGCAGCGCGCCCAGATAGACGAGCGGCATGCCCGGCGAGCGCGTCGCCTGCAGCACGGTGGCGTGACGCTCCTCGAAGCCGTCGAGCTGAAGCCAGGCAGGCGCGCCGTAGAACTGGCTGTCGGAGATCGCCGCGATGGTGTCGTTGACGAAGGTGGCGCGCGCCGGGTCGAGCTGCAGCGGCGGTTCGCCACCGGCCTCGCGGTGCAGCGTCCATGCCTCCCAGGCGAGCCCCTGCAGGATGCGCACCAGCACGTCGGCGGCCGGGCCGCGTTCGGCCTCGGGCACGGACTTCTCGATGAAGCCGCCGAGTGTCTCGTAGCCCTTCTCGGCGAACAGCCCGAGGGTCTGCCGGGCCGACTGCACCAGGGCCTCGCGCATCGCGTCCTGGCCGCGACCGGTGGGGAAGCTGCGCGCGGCGAAGCGGGCGACCAGAGCGTCGCGCTGCGCGGGGTCGAGCAGGCGATCGCGGATCGCGAACCAGGCATCTACTCCGCCGCTCTCGTCGAGGGGGATGCGCATGTAGCGAAAGGCGTCGGCCTGCGCTTCGCGCAGGCCGGTGTAGAGGAACCAGCGCCCGCCCTGCTCGATCGGCAGCATGTAGTTGTGGAACTCGCGCGCCTGGCCGGCGGGGTCGCGCAGCTTGAAGGTGAAGCTGGGGCCGATGTTGCGCAGGTCGCGCACCTCCGCGCCTTTGGCGCCGCTGCCGAGGTGGCGTTGCAGCTTGTCCATGCCGCGCGGCGCGGCCTCGCCTTCGTCGCCTTGCCCGCTCTCGTTGCCGCGCATGTCCTCGACGTTGAAGGCCCGGAAGTCGGTGAATTCCAGCGTATAGGAGAAGCCGGCGGCGCCGTCGGCGAACGCCAGGCTTTCGCCCACCACGCCCTCGATCTCGCGCAGCACCCCGGGACGGCCAGGCAGCAGGCTGCGCGCCTTGATCGCCAGCTTCGAGCCGCCATCCTCGAAGCTCGACTGGTAGAGGGTGATGCCGTCGACGGTGAGCGGGTGGTTGACCTCGATGGTGTGCCGCGTGCTCTGGCCGCTCGACCGGTCGGTGATGCGGATGTCGCTGGCGAAGCGCTTGGGCATGCCGTTCTGGTAGTGCTCGATGTGGAACTTGTCGAGCGTGACGTTGAAGGGCAGTTCCTGCAGCAGGATGCCGTCGGCCAGGCCGAGCACCGCGAAGCTGGTGCTGCGGCCCTCGGGGATGAAGACGTCGCCGCGGAAGCTCGGGTTGCCCGTGCCGAGACGGGCCGACGGTGGAATGTTCGCGATGACCTGGTCGCCCGCGGTGGTGTGCTTGTCGCCCAGCCACACCTGCAGGTGCAGCGGCAGGTTGCCGTCGAGCAGGCCGCCGATGCAGATCAGCACGATCGCGCCGTGGGCGAGGAAGTAGCCGATGCGTCCGGCGCTGCCCTGGCGGGCGGCGAGCAGGGTGCCTTCGCCGTTGTCGGCGACCCGGCTGGTGAAGCCGGCGTGCGCGAGGTAGGCCTGCGCGCGCTCCACCGCGTCGGCGGGGGGCAGCGCGGGCACGAGGCTGACGCGGTGGGCGAAGCTGCGCAGCGAGGCCTCGCGCGCGCGCTCGCGGAAGCTGCGCATCTCGCGCAGCATCGGCGCGGTCTGGCGCACGATGCACAGCGTGGTCGACAGCACCAGGAAGGCGAGGATGACGAGGAACCAGCCGGCGTTGTACACGGAGTACAGGCCGAGCTTCTCGAAGACCGGGAACCAGAACGGACCGAACTGGTTGAGATAGGCGTTGAAGGGTTCGTTCTGGCGAACGACCGTTCCCACTACCGACGCGATCGACAGGATCGTCAGCAGGGAGATGGCAAAACGCATCGAGCTGAAGAGCTCGAAGAGGGCGCGCGCGATGCCGCTATGCATCCGGACCTCGGAGAAAGACGGACGCCAGCGTCGCAGGGCGTGCGGCGCGGGCGCGCGATGCAGACGATCGCCCCCGCCCGCCCCCACGCGGCTCGGCGGTGGGGGCTGCGCAGGGCTGGCGCAGGGTCAGCGCAGGCCGGTCGCGTAGTCGGCGACGGCCTTGATCTCCGGATCGGTCATCTTGAGCGCGATGGTGCGCATCATGCCGTTCGGGTCGTTTGCGCGCACGCCGTCGCGGAAGGCCTTCATCTGCGCTTCGGTGTATTCGGCGAACTGGCCGGACAGGCGCGGATATTGCGCCGGCATGCCCGCGCCGGCGGGGCCGTGGCAGGCGGCACAGGCGGGGACGCCCTTGGCGGGGATGCCCGCGCGCCAGATCTTCTGGCCGAGGTCGATGGTGCCGAGGCTCTTGGCCGGCTCAGGCTTCTGCTCGAAGGTGGCGAAGTACTTGGCGAGGCCGCGCATGTCGGCTTCCTCGAGGCCGGCGACCATCGCGCCCATGATCGCGTTCTCACGCACCGGCGGATTGCCGTTCCAGCCCTTGAACTCGCGCAGCTGCTTGAAGAGGTAGTCCTCGTGCTGGCCGGCAAGCTTGGGGTTGGCCGGGAGCTGGCTGTTGCCGTCGGCGCTGTGACAGGCCGCGCAGACCGTCTCGGCGGTCTGCTTGGCCTTTTCGAGGTCCGGGGCCTGGTCCTGGGCCTGAAGGCCGCCGGCGACCAGCAGAAGCGACGAGAGCAGCAGGGAACGCTTGATCATGATGTCCTCGGAAAGCCGTGAGTGATTGTTTCAAACGCGGTATTCTAATACACGAACGCCTGATTGCGCGATGCGATGAGGTCTGTTCGCCGCGCAAGGCGCGGTTTTCAGTGATCTTCCTCCATGCCTCTGTTCCGCAACGCAACATTCGAAATCTCGATCGCCAAGCCTTCGGGCCTGCCACCGCCCTCGGGCGCGGAGATCGCCTTCGCCGGGCGCTCCAACGCCGGCAAGTCGAGCGCGATCAACACCCTCGCCGGTCACGTGCGCCTGGCCTACGTGTCGAAGACGCCCGGGCGCACGCAGCTGATCAACTTCTTCCGTCTCAACAACGGCGCGCTGCTCGTCGATCTGCCCGGCTACGGCTACGCCGCGGTGCCCGAGAAGATCCGCCGCCAGTGGTCGGGGCTGATCGAGACCTACCTGCGTACCCGCGAGAGCCTGATCGGACTCGTGCTGATCATGGACAGCCGCCATCCGCTCACGCCTCTCGACCGCAACATGATCGATTGGTTCGCGCCCTCGGGCAGGCCGATGCACGTGCTGCTCACCAAGAGCGACAAGCTCTCGCGCGGCGCCGCCGCGGCGACCCTGCAGGAGGTGCGTCGCGCGCTCGAGCCGCTCGGGCCGCAGGTCACCGTGCAGCTGTTTTCCAGCCTGAAGAAGAGCGGGGTGGAGGAGGTCGAGCGCGTGATCGGCGGCTGGCTGGTGCCAGCCGGCACGGTGGGCGGCGACCTCGCCGACACGCCTGCCGGCGCGGTCGATGCGCCGCCGGGCGCATAAACAAAAGCCCCCGACCAGGGGACGTAGTCGGGGGCGAAAATGCCTCACCAGGCGTGAGGCACCCGCTCAGGGAGGTGAAGCGGGAGATGGCCGGCCTGGGGGCACGGCGCCATCTGCCTGCTAAGATGAGCTCCTGACGTGAAAGTTCCGCAAGCCGCGCGCACGGCCCTGCCGGCGTGCGCGGTTGCGCTGGCCGTGCGTGAGGTGATCCGCGCGCGCCCTGCGGTCGGCGCCCGCCGCCGCACGTCCCCGCCGCACGTTCCACAACGACCTGCTAGAGACCGAGATGCGACCCACTGGAGCCTTTCCCGCGACCCGCATGCGCCGCATGCGCCGTGACGAATTTTCCCGCCGTCTGATGCGCGAGCACGTACTCACCGCCAACGACCTGATCTATCCGGTGTTCGTGCTCGACGGCACCGACCGCAGCGAGGCCGTGCCCTCGATGCCCGGTGTCGAGCGTGTGAGCATCGACCGGCTGTTGGGCGTGGCCGAGGAGGCGATGCGCCTGGGCGTGCCGGCGCTCGCGCTGTTCCCGGTGATCGACCGCGCCGGCAAGACCCCCGGCGCCGAGGAGGCCTGGAATCCGGAGGGCTTGGTGCCGCGCACCGTGCAGGCGCTCAAGGCGAACTTCCCCGACCTGGGCGTGATCACCGACGTGGCGCTCGATCCCTACACCAGCCACGGCCAGGACGGTCTCATCGACCCCGCCGACCCGCGCGGCTACGTGATGAACGACGAGACCCTGGAGGCGCTCGCCAAGCAGGCCCTGTGCCACGCCCAGGCCGGCGCCGATGTCGTGGCGCCTTCCGACATGATGGATGGCCGCATCGGCCGCATCCGCGCCGAGCTGGACGGCGCGGGCCACATCCACACCCGCATCCTGGCCTACTCTGCAAAGTACGCCTCGAGCTTCTACGGCCCCTTCCGCGACGCGGTGGGCTCGGCCGGCAACCTCGGCAAGGGCAACAAGCACACCTATCAGATGGACCCGGGCAACAGCGACGAGGCCCTCCGCGAGGTCGAGCTCGATATCGCCGAGGGTGCCGACATGTTCATGGTGAAGCCCGGCATGCCCTACCTCGACATCGTGCGCCGCGTGAAGCAGGAGCTGCAGGTGCCGACCTACGCCTACCAGGTCAGCGGCGAGTACGCCATGCTCAAGGCCGCCGCGGCCAACGGCTGGCTGGACGAGAGGGCGTGCGCGCTCGAGGCCCTGCTGTCCTTCAAGCGCGCCGGCGCCGACGGCATCCTGACCTATTTCGCGCTCGACGCGGCGCGCTGGCTTAAGGCCGGCGCCTGATGACGGCGCGGCCGGTCCTGCGGCCGTTGTGCGCGGCCGACCTGCCGGACGTGCTGGCGATCCAGCGCGCGGCCTACGGCGACGGCTACCAGGAGTCGGCCGCGGTGCTCGGGCGCAAGCTCGAACTCGCGCCGCAGGCGTGCTGGCTCGCGCAGGCGGACGGTGCGGCGGTGGGCTACGTGTTCGCCCATCCCTGGGACGATGCCGACGCGCCGCCCCTGCATGCGCCGCTGCGAGCCTTGCCGGCACGCGCCGGGCATGGCTTCGTTCATGACCTCGCGGTGGTGCCGGCGGCGCGCGGGCTGGGCGTGGCGGCAGCGCTGTTCGGTCGCGTGCGCGACTGGTCGGCCGCCGCGGGGCATCGCGGACTGCGCCTGGTGGCGCTCGCCGATGCGGTGCCGTTCTGGGCACGCCAAGGCTTCGCCGCGCTGCCGGCGGTGCTGCCGGCGGGCTATGGCGAGGACGCCTGCCTGATGGAGCGTGCGCTGCGCGACTGAGCCAGCGCGGACGTGCCGGCCAGCCTCGAGCGCCGTCGCGCGCGCTCCTGGCCGCACGCGTTCTTCTTCTCAGCGCACCTGCAGCCGCCCGAGCTGGCGGCGCAGCGCGAGGATGTTGGGGATGCGCAGGTCCACGTAGGCCGGCGTGCGCAGCCCGCCGCCCACCAGCACGGTACGCATGCCGAGGCGCTTGGCGGTGCGCAGGTTGACGGCCGAATCTTCCAGCATGATGCATTGCGCGGCGTTCAGGCGCCGGCGCTGGAGCAGGCCGCGGTAGGCGCGGATGCCGGGCTTGGGGTGGTAGTCGAGATCCTCGATGCCGACCACGTCCTCGAACAGGCGGCGCACGCCCATGATCTCCAGCACAGCCTCGGCGTAATGGCGCGGTGCGTTGGAGAACACGATGCGCCGCCCCGGCAGGGCGCGCAGCATGCCGCGCAGCGCGCGCTCGAACACCATCATCTCGTGCAGGCGGTCGAAGCGGTGGGTCTCGACGAGGAAGTGGTCGGGGTCGGTGCCGTGGTGGCGCATCAGGCCGAGCATGGTGGCTCCGTAGCGGTGCCAGTACTGCATGCGCAGCGCGTTGGCCTCGTCGAGGGCGAGCCCGAGGTGCTGCTCGAGGTAGCGCGTCATGCTGCGGTTGATGTGCGGGAAGATGTGCGGACTGGCGTTGTGCAGGGTGTTGTCGAGGTCGAACAGCCAGACGGGACGGGAGGACATCTTCTTCGCTCGGGGCAGGATCGTGCGGGGAGGAGGGGCTCAGCGCGCGGGCGGGCGGGGCTGGAAGCGCATGATGGCGCGTCCGTCCGCGGTGGTCTTCGGGGCGGGCTTCCAGGCGTGGCCCTGGATGATCTCGAAGCTCGCCGGCAGGCGGCCGTCGTGGCGCAGGCGCTCGTAGGCGGCGCGCGCAGCCTCCCAGCCGGTCCGGCCGGAGAGCCCGCGCGGGCGAGTGCTGGCGGCGTTGTTGCCACCGCTCGCGCGCAGGTCGGCGAAGAGGCCGTCGAGGTCGGCGTAGGTCAGGGTCAGCATCTCCATGTCCATGACCGGGTCGCTGAAGCCGGCCTGCACCAGCGCGTCGCCGAGGTCGTGCATGTCGATGAAGCGGTGCACCCGCTCACCCGCCGTGGCGGGCAGCGCGGCGCGCAGCTCGCGCAGGGTGTCGGGGCCGAGCGTCGAGAACATGAAGAGCCCGTCCACCTGCAGCGTGCGGTGCACCTCGCGGAAGGCGGGCAGCGGGTCGTCGAGCGCCGGCAGCATCAGGTTGGACCACACCAGCCCGAGGCTGGCGTGCGCCAGCGGCAGCGCACACGCGTCGGCGACGAAATGCGGCGCCGCGGCGGGGCGCCCGCCGATCAGGCGGCGCAGCAGCCCGCCGCCCTGCGGGCGCAGGCGCGCGCGCGCGCGGGCGAGCATCGCGGGCGCGAAGTCGGCAGCGAGCAGGGTGGCCGCGGGGAAGCGTTCGGCCAGGCGCGGCAGGTCTGCCCCGGTGCCACAGCCGAGGTCGAGCACGCGCTGCGGACTCAGGCGGATGTAGTCGAGGCGCTCGTCCATGCGCCGCGCGACCTCGCGCGCCAGCGCGTCGGCGCCGTCGCAGTGCGGCGCGGCGTGCTCGAAGCGGCGGCGCAGCAGGCTGCGGTCGAGGGCGAAGCCCGGCGCGGCGGGGGCCTGCCCGGGGGGGGCGTCCCGGGCGCTGACGTCCTGGCCGGGGGTGGGGGTGTCCATGCGCTCGCCGCTCAGATTGCGCGCAGGCCGAGGCGCGCGAACAGGCGGTCGTCGCGGTCGGCGTCGGGGTTGTCGGTGGTGAGCAGGCGCTCGCCGTAGAACATCGAGTTGGCGCCCGCCAGGAAGCACAGCGCCTGCAGCTCGTCGCTCATCTCGCCGCGGCCGGCGGACAGGCGCACGTAGCTGCTCGGCATGGTGATGCGCGCGGCGGCGATCGTGCGCACGAATTCGAAGGGGTCGAGCGCCCCGGCGCCCGCGAGCGGCGTGCCCGGGACCTGGACCAGGTTGTTGATCGGCACCGACTCGGGCGGCGCCGGCAGGTTGGCGAGCTGGGCGATCAGCGCGGCGCGCTGGCGGCGGTTCTCGCCCATGCCGACGATGCCGCCGCTGCATACGTTGATGCCGGCGCCGCGCACCTTGTCGAGGGTGTCGAGGCGGTCCTGCAGGGTGTGGGTGGTGATCACCCGGCCGTAGAAGTCGGGTGCGGTGTCGAGGTTGTGGTTGTAGTAGTCGAGGCCGGCGTCGGCGAGCTGCTCGGCCTGGCCTTCCTTCAGCATGCCCAGGGTCACGCAGGTCTGCAGGCCGAGCGCCTTCACCTCGCGCACCATCTCGAGCACCGGGGCGAGGTCCTGGTCCTTCGGCCCGCGCCAGGCGGCACCCATGCAGAAGCGGCTGGCGCCGCGCGCCTTGGCCGCGCGCGCGTTGGCGAGCACCTCGTCGACCGGGAGCAGGCGCTGGCGGGCGAGACCGCTGTCGTGGCGGGCGGACTGCGAGCAGTAGCCGCAGTCTTCCGAGCAGCCGCCGGTCTTGATCGAGAGCAGGGTGGAGCGTTGCACTTCCTGCGGGTCGAAGTGGCTGCGATGCACCTGCTGGGCGCGGAAGACGAGCTCGAGCAGGGGCAGCTCGAAGAGCGCCTCGACCTCGGCGGTCGCCCACTGGTGGCGGGACGGGGGCGCTGCGGGGCGTTCGATCGTCGCGGAAGTCGTTGTCATGTAATGCTTTCCAGGCTGTAATTACGAATTACGAGGCCCGCATGTTCTTCCATCGGTGGAAATCTTGTCAAATTCACTGCATCCCCTCCGCGTCCTGTTCAACCATGCGATGGACGTGCTCGCGCCGCAGGACTGCTTCGTCTGCGGTGCGACGAGCGGCGGCGAGGCCGTCTGTGCCGCCTGTGCCGACGAGCTGCCGCGGCGTCCTTCCACCGCGTGCCCGCAATGCGGCCTGCCCGGCCTGGATGGTGGCCGTTGCGGCGCCTGCCGGCGCAGCGCGCCGGCCTTCGATGCGACGCGGGCGGTGTTCGATTTCGCCTTCCCGGTCGACGCGATGATCCATGCCCTCAAGTACCGCCACCAGCTCGCGGTGGGCCGTTACCTTGGCGATGCGTTGGCCCGATGCGGCGCCGATTTCGCTGCGGAAGACGGCGCGGGGGCCGATCTCGTGCTGCCGATGCCGCTGCATCCGCGCAGGCTCGCCGAGCGCGGCTTCAACCAGGCGGTGGAGCTGGCGCGCGGATTCGCGCGTGCGCGCGACCTGCCGCTCGGGCTCGCCGTCGTGCGCAAGCTGCGCGACCTGCCGGCGCAGGCCGGGCTCGACCGCGAGGCCCGCCTGCGCAGCCCGCGCGGCGCCTTCGAGTGCGTGGAGGACCTGAGCGGGCGCAGGGTGATCGTGGTCGACGACGTGATGACCACCGGCGCCACGCTCGACGAGCTTGCGCGCTGCCTCAAGGGGCGAGGGGCGAGCTGGGTCGGCAACCTGGTCGTGGCGCGCACGCCTTCGCCCTCTTGAGCCCGCGGTGGTGGCGGCCTGCTAGACTCGCCGGCCGGCGGCTCCGCTGCACTCGCTTCGGCTTGCGGAGCGGTCTTGCCGCAGCCGATTTCCGCCCGGCCATGCACCTGCACCCGGCCAACCTTGGCTATCCAGCGATGTTCGAGATCGTCCTCTACCAGCCCGAGATCCCGCCCAACACCGGCAACGTGATCCGCCTCGCCGCCAACACCGGCTGCCGCCTCCATCTGGTGGCGCCGCTCGGCTTCGACCTGTCGGACAAGCAGCTCGCCCGCGCCGGCCTGGACTACCACGATCTCACCTGCCTGACCGTGCATCCCGACTGGGCGCACTGCCGCGAGGTGCTCGCCGGGCGGCGCATGTTCGCCATGAGCACGCGTGCGAGCCGGCGTCACGACCGTGTGGATTTCCAGCCTGGCGATGCGCTGCTCTTCGGTCCCGAGAGCCGCGGCCTGCCCGAGGAGATCCTGCGCGAGTTCGCGCCCGAGCGGCGGGTGCGCATCCCGATGCGCCCGACCAACCGCAGCGTCAATCTGTCGAACGCGGTGGCGGTGGTGGTGTACGAGGGCTGGCGCCAGCACGACTTTGCCGGCGCCGTCGCGCAGGGCGACTGAGCCGAGCCGCGCCGCGCGCGCTCACTCCGCGCGCGGGTCGCGTGCGAGCAGGCGCTCCACGGCGCCGCGCGCGTCGAGTCCGTGATGGAGGAGAGCGTCGATGGCTTCGCAGATCGGCATCTCGACGCCATGGCGGCGGGCGAGGCCGACCACCTCGCGTGCGGTCGACACGCCCTCGGCAACGTGGCCGAGCTGGCGCAGGATGTCGGCGAGGCCCTTGCCCTCGGCCAGCGCCAGGCCGACGCGGCGGTTGCGCGAGAGGTCGCCGGTGCAGGTGAGAATCAGGTCGCCCATGCCGGCCAGGCCCATCAGGGTCTCGCCGCGCGCGCCGAGCGCACGCGCGAGGCGGGCGATCTCGGCCAAGCCGCGGGTGATCAGGGCGGCGCGCGCATTGAGTCCGAAGCCCATGCCGTCGGAGACGCCGGCGGCGATCGCCATGACGTTCTTGACCGCGCCGCCGACCTCGCAGCCCACCAGATCGGTGTTGGCGTAGATGCGCAGGCGGGGCTGGTGCAGCACGCCCACCCAGTGGCGGGCGAAATCGGCGTCGTGTGCCGCCAGCGCGATCGCCGCGGGCAGGCCGCGCGCGACCTCGGCGGCGAAGCTCGGGCCGGTGAGTACGCCACTCGCGGACCCGGCGCCGCACTCCTCGGCGACGATCTCGTGCGGCAGCTTGCCGGTGCCGGCCTCGAAGCCCTTGCAGGCCCACAGCAGCGCACGCCCGGGAGCGAGCCGACGCAGCTCGCGCACCGTGGTGCGCAGGCCGGCGAGGGGGGTGACGACCAGATGCAGCTCGGCCTGCGCTGCGGCGCGCGCGAAGTCGGCCTCGACCGCGAGCGTGTCGCGCAGGCGGACACCGCGCAGGTAGCGGGTGTTCTCGTGGATGCGGGCGATCTCTTCGAGCTGGCCGCGGTCGCGGCCCCACAGGACCACCTCGTGGCTGGCGGAAAAGGCTTGGGCGAGCGCGGTGCCCCAGGCGCCCGCGCCGAACACGGCGATGCGGCGGCGGCTCACAGTCCCCATACCTCGCTGGCGTGCACGTAGCCTTCGAAGCCCTCGACGTGGCGCACGCGCGCCCAGCCCTCGCTGGCGGGTTCGAGCAGTTCGAGGACGACGTTGCGCGTGGCTTCGAAGGCGGGCGCGGCGGTCTCCTGCGCGGCGCGGCGCACGATCGCGCGCTCCGCGGTGACGATGACCGTCCGGCGCGTGACGAGGGCGCCGCCCTCGACCCAGCCGAACCCGCCGGCAGGGTCGCGCACGCGCATCCAGCCGTCCTCGCGCACGACGATCTCGACCGGTGTGCCCGGGCGCAGGCGGAACAGCGCCTCGGCATCCGGCGCCGGCTGCTCGCGCAGCAGGGTCGAAGCCGCGACCGAGCGGTATTCGATCGCCTGCGCGGCGACCGGCAAGGCCGCGCCGCCCAGGGGGGCGAACACGGCGAGCATCAGGAGCGCGCGGCCGAGCGGCGCCGAAGGTATCTGCGGGGACGGACGGCGCGCGCGCTTCATGCGGGACGCCTCACTGGATGGGAACTTCGCCGTTCGCCTGCTCGATGGCCTGCTGGCGTTGCGCCTGGTAGAGCGATTCGAAATTGACCGGCGAAAGCAGCACCGGCTGGAAACCGGCACGGGTGACCGCGTCCGACACCGCCTCGCGGGCGTAGGGGAAGAGGATGTTGGGGCAGCCGATCATCATCACCGGCTCCAGCTCACCCTCGGGGAGGTTGCGGATCTGGAAGATGCCGGCCTGCGCGACCTCGACCAGGAAGAGGTTGCGTTCCTCGCCGATGCGGGCGTTGACGGTGACGGTCAGGGTGACTTCGTACACGCCTTCCTCGACCACCTGGCCTTCGGTACGCAGTTGCACGTTCACCTGCGGGGTCTCGCGCTCGAGGAAGATCTGCGGGGCACCCGGCACCTCGACCGAGAGGTCCTTGACGTAGAGTTTTTCGATCGAGAAGACGGGTTGGGTGTTTTCGCTCATGAATCGGGTTCCGGTTTGGGTGGGTACGGCCGCGCCTGCGGCCGCGGGGAAAAAGGATGCTCGGCGGGGAGCGTCGGAGATGGGGGGCGGGGGCGTCTCGCGTGCCGCGGGTACGAACCCGCGCTCAGGCGCTCTCGCCGCGCAGCAGCGCAGCGAGCCTGCCGCCGCGCTCGAGGGCGAGGAGATCGTCGCAGCCGCCCACATGGTAGTCGCCGATGAAGATCTGCGGAACGGTGCGGCGTCCGCTCAGCTTCATCATCTCCTCGCGACGCGAGGGGTCGAGATCGACGCGGATCTTGTCCAGCCCGACCACGCCCTTGTCGAGCAGCAATTGCTCGGCGCGGATGCAGTAGGGGCAGGTGGCGGTCGCGTACATGCGGATCGGAGGCTGCATGCTCACTTCCTCTTGCGGCTGACGGGCTGCCCCGCCTTCTGCCACTCCATCATGCCGCCGCGCAGGTTGTAGATGCGGTTGAATCCGGCCTTGCGCAGCGCGCCTGCGGCGCTGTTCGAGCGCGCGCCGGTGGTGCAGCAAAGGATGACCGGGTGGTCCTTCCACTTTTCCATCTCCTTGCCGCGGCGCTCGATCTCGCCGGCGGGGATGTGGCGCGCGTTGGGGATGTGGCCCTGGGCGTACTCGCCCTGCTCGCGCACGTCGATGACGATCGCGTCCTCGCGGTTGACGAGGAGGGTCGCCTCCACGGGCGAGAGCTGGGTGTCGTCGCCGCGGCTGCGCACGAGTTCGACCATCAGCCAGGTGCCCGAGGCGGCGGCGAGCGCCGCCCAGTACCAGTTGTGTTGCAGGAATTCCACGAAGGGGATGCTCCGGTTGCGGGGTTGGGGGGTCAGCGTTCGGCGTCGTCGTCGGCGCAGAAGACCTCGCGCATCAGCACGATCAGCTGCAGGGTGCGCTCGTCGCCGACGCGGTAATAGACGCGGTTGGCGTCCTTGCGCGTCTGCAGCACACCCTTGTCGCGCAGGATGGCGAGATGCTGGGAGATGTTGCTCTGCGAGGTTCCCACCGCGTCGACGATGTCCTGCACGCATTCTTCGCCGCTGCCGAGCACACAGAGGATCTTCAGGCGCAGGGGATGCGCGATCGCCTTGAGCGCGCGGGCGGCGGTCTCGATGTGTTCGTGCTTGTCGATCAGGGTGGTGATTGCGTCTTTGTCCACGATGGGGCCGGCAGAACCAAAGCGCTAGTATAAAATAACGCGTTGTCCCGATGCATGAGAGATCTCGCGTCCGAGCGGCCGCGTGCCGGTCACGAGCCGCCGCCTCGCGCACCCTTCACCGCATCGGGTCCCTTGTCCGACTGCCCTCCGTCCTCGCCCCCGTCCAGCATTGCTCGCCCCTCGCAACTCTCCGCGGATCCCACCCCGTTGTCGCCCAGAAGCCTGAAGTCGCCGATCGCAGGCGCGTGCATCGCCGCGCTCGCCGCCCTCCTTGTCGTGCCCGGCCCGGCCTTCGCCCAGGCCGGCGGCGAGATCGCCGAGCGGCGCTCCGACCTCGACGAGCTCAAGCAGCGTATCCGCGAGTTGCAGGAGGAGATGGCGAAGGCGGAGGCCGATCGCACCAGCGCGCAGAAGGCGCTGGTCGACTCCGAGCGTTCGGTGTCGCGCGCCGTACGCGAGCTCGCCCGCATCGAGGGCGAGCGCAGGAACGCCGAGAAGCGGCTCGCGGTGCTCGAAGGCGAGCAGCGCGAGACCGCCGCGCGCATCGACGCCCGCCGCGGTGAGCTCGCCGACTGGGTGCGTCGCCACTACGTGCATGGCGCGGCCGACGGTGTGGCGCCGCTGCTGTCGGCACGCGACCCCAACCAGCTCGCGCGCGACGCGCACTACCTGGAGCACCTTGGTCGCGCCCGCCTGGAGCTCATCGAAGGCCTGCGCACCGACCTCTCCGAGACCCGGCGCCGCGCCGACGAGATCAGCGCCCGCCGCGATCGTCTCGCCACGCTCGAGAGCGAGCAGCGCGACCGCCAGCAGCAGCTGCAGACCGAGCAGTCGCGGCGCAAGGCCGCGCTCGCCGAGGTGAGCCGCGAGCTGCAGGCGAAGAAGAGCGAGGTCGATGCGCTGCAGCAGGACGAACAGCGTCTCGGCAAGCTCATCGAGACCCTCGCTCGCCGCGCCCGCCTCGCCGCCGCGCGCGAGGCCGCACGCCGTGAAGCGGAGCAGCGCGAGGCCGAACGCCGCGCCGCCGCGCAGCGCGAGGCCGAACGTCGCGAAGCCGCGCAGCGCGAGGCGGAGCGCCGTGCGGCGCGGGCACGCGCCGAGCACGAACAGCGTGGCGAGACCGCAGCGCGCGCGGAGCCGGCGCCGGTGCCACGCCTCGAGGCGCCGCCGCCGGCACGGGTGGAGCGTGCGCAGCGCCCCGAGCCGGTGGTCGGCGAGGTCCGCGACGCCGCCAGTGCCACGCCCACCGGCGTGCGCTTCAACCAGCTGCGTGGGCAGCTGCGCTTTCCGGTGCGCGGAGAACTCGTGGGCCGCTTCGGTGCTCCAAGGGCGGAGGGTGGAACCACCTGGAAGGGCGTGTTCATCCGCGCCGGCAACGGTGCCGAAGTGCGTTCGGTGGCCGGCGGGGAAGTGGTCTTCTCGGACTGGTTGCGCGGGTACGGCAACCTCATCATCGTCGACCACGGCAGCGACTACCTGACCATCTACGGCAACAACGATTCCCTGCTCAAGGAAGTGGGCGATCGCGTCGGCGGTGGCGAGCCGATCGCCAGCGTGGGCGCCGCCGGGGTGGGCAACGATTCGGGTTTATACTTCGAGATCCGTCACCAGGGGCAGCCGCTCGATCCGATGCAATGGATGCGGCTCAACTAGACGGGACGGCCGACCGGGGCGGTCGGCGCACTACTGGAGTTCTCATGCGCAGCAGCAAGCTGAAACAGTTCGGCCTCGTCATGACCGGCATGGTGGCCGGGATCATGATCAGCCTCAATTTCTCCGCCAACGCCGACCGCAGCGCGCCCCTGCCGCTGCCGGTCGACGAGTTGCGCGCCTATGCCGACGTCTTCAACGCGATCAAGCAAGGCTACGTCGAGCCGGTGGAGGACAAGAAGCTGATCACCGACTCGATCAGCGGCATGCTCTCCGGGCTGGATCCGCACTCCGCCTATCTCGACGCCGAGGCCTTCAAGGACCTCCAGGTCGGCACCCAGGGCGAATTCGGCGGTCTCGGCATCGAGGTCGGCATGGAAGACGGCTTCGTCAAGGTGATCTCGCCGATCGAGGATACTCCGGCCTTCCGCGCCGGTGTGCTGGCGGGCGACCTGATCGTCAAGCTGGACGACACCCCGGTCAAGGGCATGAGCCTCAACGACGCGGTCAAGCGCATGCGCGGCAAGCCGCGCACCGACATCATCCTCACGATCATGCGCAAGGGGCAGTCGCAGCCGATCGTGATCAAGCTGACGCGCGAAGTCATCAAGGTGCAGAGCGTCAAGTCCAAGGTGGTGGAGCCCGGCTACGCCTACCTGCGCATCGCGCAGTTCCAGGAGAACACCGCCGCGTCGGTGGTCGAGCACCTGGCCAAGCTCGGCGCTCAGGGCCCGGTGCAGGGCCTGGTACTCGACCTGCGCAACGACCCTGGCGGCCTGCTGCACGGCGCCGTGGGCGTGTCGGCGGCCTTCCTGCCCGAAGAGACCCTCGTGGTGAGCACCGACGGCCGCACCGAGGACGCCAAGCGCGAGTACCGCGCCATCCAGGCCGACTACCTGCGCGGCACCCGCGACGACTTCCTGCGCCGCCTGCCGGCCTATGCGCGCGACGTGCCGATGGTGGTGCTGGTGAACGCGGGCTCGGCCTCGGCCTCGGAGATCGTCGCCGGCGCGCTGCAGGATCACAAGCGCGCCAGGGTGATCGGCACGCAGACCTTCGGCAAGGGCTCGGTGCAGACCATCCTGCCGCTCAACAACAACACCGCGATCAAGCTCACCACCGCACGCTACTACACGCCGAGCGGGCGCTCGATCCAGGCCAAGGGCATCGCGCCCGACATCGTCGTCGAGGAGACCGCCAACGGGTCCGGCCGCCGCGTGCGCGAGGCCGATCTGCTGGGGCATCTCGAGAACGACAAGGGTGCCGTGGAGGCCGCGAAGGCCGCTGCCGGCAAGGCGGACGGCGCGCCGGCGGAAGAAACCGCGGCCGAGACCGCGCGCTTCGAGCTCGCGGGCGACAACGACCACCAGCTCAAGCAGGCGATCCGCCTGCTCAAGGGCGAGGACATCGCCCACGCCGCGCCGGCCGTCGAGGCCGAAGCGGCCGGGGGACAGGCCGCGGCGGCCGGGGCCGCGCAGCCTGCGGCGGCGAAACAGTAAGCCGGGAGTCCGGCCGGGGGGACGATCATGCGCAGGGAAACTGCCTACAAGCTGGCGGGCCGGCATCACGACCGGCCCTTGCCGGGCGCCGATATCCACAAGCATCGCGAGATCCGCTTCAAGCCGCTCCCGCCCGGGCAGGTGGAGCGCGCCTGGAAGTCGCTGCAACTGCTCAAGGGCCTGCAGCTCGAGCGCACCGACGATCCGCTGGGAATCGTGGTGCGCTACTCGGTGCTCGACTATTCGCTCGAGTCGCTCGAGGACGCGCTGCGCGAGGCCGGCTTTGCGCTGGAGAATTCGCTCTACATCAAGCTGGTGCGGGCACTCGTGTATTTCAGCGAGGAGACCCAGCGCCACAACCTGCTGTCGCCCGAACGCCTGATCAAGCAGTCCAACGAGGTCTACATCCAGGCCTGGGACCACCACGTGCATGGCGACCACGACGACACCCCGCTCGAACTGCGCGAATACAAGTAATCGGGCGATGAACGACGACCAGCTGCTGCGCTACAGCCGCCACATCCTGCTGCCCGAGATCGACGTCGAAGGCCAGCAGGCCCTGCTCGACGCGCGCGCGCTGGTGGTCGGCGCGGGCGGGCTGGGCTCGCCCGCGGCGATGTACCTTGCCGCCGCCGGGGTCGGCACCCTCGTGCTCGCCGACCACGATACGGTCGATCTCACCAACCTGCAGCGCCAGATCATGCACTCGGCCGACATGGTCGGCCTGCCCAAGGTCGCCTCGGCACGTGCCACGCTGCACCGGCTCAACCCGCAGACCCGGCTCGAGCCGATCCAGGCGCGCCTGGAGGGCGAGGCACTCGAGGCCGAGGTGGGGCGCGCCGACGTGGTGCTCGACTGCACCGACAACTTCGCCACCCGCCACGCCATCAATCGCGCCTGCGTGAAGCACCGCAAGCCGCTGGTGTCGGGCGCGGCGATCCGCTTCGACGGTCAGGTCTCGGTGTTCGACCTGCGCAAGCCCGACAGCGGCTGCTACCACTGCCTGTTCCCGGAAGGCGAGGACATCGAGGAGGTGCGCTGTGCGGTGATGGGCGTGTTCGCCCCCATCGTCGGCATCGTCGGCACCATCCAGGCTGCCGAGGCGCTCAAGGTCCTCATCGGTTGCGGGCGCACGCTCGACGGCCGCTTGCTGCTGCTCGACGGCTTGTCGATGGAATGGCGCAGTGTCGCGCTCGGGCGCGACCCCGGCTGCGCGGTGTGCGGGACGGCGCGATGCGCCGGAGCGGTGGAATCAGCCCTGCGCTAGCGGTCGCGCGATCAGGCGCAGGTCGGGGCCGATGCGGCGCAGGTCGCGGATGTCCAGCCTTGTGGCGCCTTCCAGGCGGGTGAGCGCGGGCAGGTTGAAGAGCCCCTGCGCGGCGTCGCCGACCAGCATCGGCGCCAGGTAGATCAGCAGCTCGTCCACGCAGCCCTCGCGCAGCAGCGAGCCGTTGAGCTTGAAGCCGGCCTCGACGTGCAGCTCGTTGATGCCGCGCTCGCCCAGCAGGCGCAGCAGCGCACCCAGATCCACCTTGCCGGCCGCGTTGGGCACGAAGACGATCTCGTGGCCGGCCGCGCGCAGCATGTCGATGCGGGCTTGATCCGTGCTGCCGGTGGCGATCAGGATGGGTTCGCCCTGCAGGATGCGGGCCTGCGGCGACACCTCCAGGCGCGCATCGACCAGGATGCGCAGCGGCTGGCGTTCGCAGGGCACGTCGCGCACGCCGAGTTGCGGATCGTCCTCGCGCACCGTGCCGATGCCGGTCAGGATCGCGCATGCGCGCGCGCGCCAGCGGTGGCCGTCGCGGCGTGCGGCCGGGCCGGTGATCCACTGGCTGACGCCGTTGTCGAGCGCGCTCTTGCCGTCGAGCGTGCCGGCGACCTTGAGCCGCACCCAGGGCCGACCGCGCGTCATGCGTGAAACGAAGCCGATGTTGAGCTCTTGCGCCGCCTCGGCGAGCAGGCCGTGCGCGGTGGCGATGCCGGAAGCGCGCAGGCGGGCGAGACCGCGCCCGGCGACGAGCGGGTTGGGGTCTTCCATGGCGGCGATCACGCGCGCCACGCCGGCCTCGATCAGCGCGTCGGCGCAGGGTGGGGTGCGGCCGAAGTGCGAGCACGGCTCCAGGGTGACGTAGGCGGTGGCACCGCGCGCGGCCGCTCCGGCCTGGCGCAGCGCGTGGACTTCGGCGTGGGCCTCGCCGGCGCGCGCGTGCCAGCCCTCGCCGACGGTCGTGCCGTCGCGCACGATCACACAGCCCACGCGCGGGTTGGGCGAGGTGGTGTCGAGGCCGCGGGCGGCGAGCTGCAGCGCGCGCGCCATGGCGGCGTGGTCAGCCGCCGAAAAGGTCATGTCCGGGGTCCGCTCCGCCCTTGTCGGCCTTGCCGCGCCGCGGGCGCGTCTGCACCTCGCGGATCACCTCGGCGAACTCGTCGACGTCGGCGAAGTTGCGATACACCGACGCGAAGCGGATGTAGGCCACCTTGTCGAGCTTCTTGAGTTCCTTCATGACCAGCTCGCCGATCTTCTCGCTCGGGACTTCCTGTTCGCCCATGGCGAGCAGGCGCGCCTCGATGCGGTCCACCGCAGCGTCGATGGCCTCGATGGTGACCGGGCGCTTGCGTAGCGCCAGCTTCATGCTGCCGGCGAGCTTGGCGTGGTCGAACTCGGTGCGGTTGCCGTTGCGCTTGACGATGTGAGGCATCTTGAGGTCGATGCGCTCATACGTGGTGAAGCGCTTGTCGCACTTGACGCAGCGACGGCGACGCCGGACGACATCGCCGTCCTCGTTCTCGCGCGTGTCGGTGACCTGGGTGTTGGGGTCAGCGCAGAAGGGGCATTTCATGGCCGGAAGGCGGCGCCGGGCGGGGCGGGTGCCATTGCGGCGCCCGCTCCGCCGAACGGCTTACTTGCCGTAGACCGGGAACTTCGCGCACAGCTCGGCCACCTGGCCGCGCACGCGCGCGATCACCGTCTCGTCCTGCGGTGCGTCGAGCACGTCGGCGATCAGGTGGGCGATCTTCTCGGCCTCGATCTCGGTGAAGCCGCGCGTGGTCATCGCCGGCGAGCCGAGGCGGATGCCCGAGGTGGTGAAGGGCTTCTCGGGGTCATTCGGGATCGAGTTCTTGTTCACCGTGATGTGGGCGCTGCCCAGCACCGCCTCGGCGGCCTTGCCGGTGATCTTCTTGTTGCGCAGGTCGACCAGGAAGACGTGGCTCTCGGTGCGGCCGGAGACGATGCGCAGGCCGCGCTCCTCGGACAGCACGCGTGCCATCACGCGGGCGTTGGCGATCACCTGCTCCTGGTAGTCGCGGAACGCGGGCGAGGCCGCCTCCTTGAAGGCCACCGCCTTGGCCGCGATGACGTGCATCAGCGGGCCGCCCTGCAGGCCGGGGAAGATCGCCGAGTTGAGCGCCTTCTCGTGCTCGGCCTTCATCAGGATGATGCCGCCGCGCGGGCCGCGCAGGGTCTTGTGGGTGGTCGAGGTGACGACGTCGGCGTGCGGCACCGGGTTGGGGTAGAAGCCCGCGGCGATGAGGCCGGCGTAGTGCGCCATGTCGACCCAGAAGATCGCGCCGACTTCCTTGGCGATCTTCGCGAAGCGCTCGAAGTCGATGCGCAGCGCGTAGGCCGAGGCGCCGGCGATGATGATCTTCGGCTTGTGCTCGCGCGCCAGCGCTTCCATCTTGTCGTAGTCGATCTCTTCCTTGGCGTCGAGACCGTAGGCGACCACGTTGAACCACTTGCCGGACATGTTCAGCGGCATGCCGTGGGTGAGGTGGCCGCCTTCGGCCAGGCTCATGCCCATGATGGTGTCGCCCGGCTTGGCGAAGGCCATCAGCACGGCCTGGTTGGCCTGCGAGCCGGAGTTCGGCTGCACGTTGGCGGCCTCGGCGCCGAACAGCGCCTTGAGGCGGTCGATGGCCAGCTGCTCGGCGATGTCGACGTGTTCGCAGCCGCCGTAGTAGCGCTTGCCCGGGTAACCCTCGGCGTACTTGTTGGTGAGCTGGGAGCCTTGGGCTTCCATCACCGCGTGGGAGACGTAGTTTTCGGAGGCGATCAGTTCGATGTGGTCTTCCTGGCGCTTGTTTTCGGCCTGGATGGCGGACCACAGCTCGGGATCGACTTTGGCGAGGGTGTCTTGCGAAGAGAACATGGCGTCTGCTTACCGGATGGGGTTGGGCGGAATCGAGGGGATTCGGACGCGCGATTCTAGCATGCGGCGATGCACGAAAAAGCGGCGGGCGCCCGTCGGGCGCCCGCCGCCGGCAGGGCGGCGGCCTTACCAGCCGCGCTGCTGCGTGCCTTAGCCCTCGTTGCCTGCGGCCGCTGCGGGCTCTCCTGAAGGGGGCGTGCCGCTGCCCTCCGGCGCTGCGCTGCCGGGGGGGTCCGCAGGCGATGCCCCGCCACCCCAGCTGTCGGACTGCTGCGCGCCCCAGCCGCCACCGTCGCCGCCACCGTCGACCTTGATCTCGATGGTGTCGAGGTCGACCTCCATCTTCTTGTCCAGCGTGAAGGTCACCAGGCCCGGGAACGCGATCAAGGCCACCACCATGACGATCTGCATCAGCACGAAGGGGATCGAGCCGGCGTAGATGTCCATCGTCTTGACGCCGGCCACGCGCTTCTTCGTCACGCGGTCGAGGTAGTCCTTCGCTGGCGCCACGCTGCGCAGATAGAACAGCGCGAAGCCGAAGGGCGGGGTCAGGAAGGAGGTCTGCAGGTTCATCGCCAGCAGCACGCCGAACCACACCAGGTCGATGCCCAGCTTGTCGGCGACCGGCGCCAGCAGCGGGATCAGGATGAAGGCGATCTCGAAGAAGTCGATGAAGAAGCCGAGGAAGAAGATCACCGTGTTCACGAACACCAGGAAGCCGATCTCGCCGCCGGGCAGCTTGTCGAACAGGTGCTCGACCCAGATCGGACCATCGACCGCGGTGAAGGTGAAGCTGAAGATCGTCGAGCCGATGAGGATGAACAGCACGAAGCACGACAGCCGCGCGGTGGCTTCGAGGCCGTGCTTGAGCAGCGCCATGTCGAGCTTGCCGCGCGAGAACGCCATGATCATGCCGCCCACCGCGCCCATCGCGCCGCCCTCGGTCGGGGTGGCCACGCCGAGGAAGATGGTTCCGAGTACGAGGAAGATCAGCGCCAGCGGCGGAATGAGCACGAAGGTCACGCGCTCGGTGATGCGCGACAGCAGGCCCATGCCGGTGAGCTTGTTGATCATCGCGGCGACGAAGGCGAACAGGGTGCCGCCGGTGAGTGCCACGACGATGGTCTCGTCCATCGCCGGCTTGACCTCGGCGCCCTTGAGGGCGGACAGGATCTCGCCGTAGTACATGCCGAAGGTGACCGCGACGACGGTGACGAACACGGTGAACACGCCGAGCGAGCGCATGCCCGAGCTGCCGTCCGGCTCGCGGTAGGTGCGCGCCTCGGGCGGCAGGGCGGGGACCATGGCAGGCTTGAAGATCGCCAGGCCGATGATGAACAGCACATACAGGCCGATCAGCATGAAGGCCGGGATGAAGGCGCCCTTGTAGAGGTCGCCGACGCTGCGGCCCAGCTGGTCGGCGATCACGATCAGCACCAGCGAGGGGGGCACGATCTGCGCCAGCGTGCCCGAGGCGGTGATCGCGCCGCTCGCGATCGCAGGGCTGTAGCCGTAGCGCAGCATGATCGGCAGCGAGATCAGGCCCATCGAGATCACCGCGGCGGCGACCACGCCGGTGGTCGCCGCGAGCAGGGCGCCGACGAAGATCACCGCCAGCGCGAGCCCGCCGCGGATCGGCCCGAACACCTGGCCGACGGTGTCGAGCAGCTCCTCGGCCATGCCGCTGCGCTCGAGCACCAGGCCCATCAGCGTGAAGAAGGGAATCGCGAGCAGGGTGTCGTTCTGGATGATGCCGAAGACGCGCAGCGGCAGCGCCTGGAAGATGCTGGGCGACAACAGGCCGATCTCGACGCCGATGAAGCCGAACAGCAGCCCGCAGGCGGCGAGGGCGAAGGCGACCGGGAAGCCGGTGAGCAGGAAGAGCAGCAGCGACCCGAACATCAGTTCGGGAGCGTGGGCGGTGAAGAGTTCGATCATTTCCGCACCTCGCCGGCGTCGTCATGATGGGGATGGGCGTGCTCGGCGTCGTGCGCCTCGTTGCTCTCGTGCGCACCGTGCAGCAGCGGGTTGGGCGCCTTGCCCTGCAGGAAGGCGAAGCGCTTGATCAGCTCCGAGATCGCCTGCAGGCCGAGCAGCGCGAAGCCGAACGGCACCAGGGCATACACCGGCCAGCGGATCAGGCCGCCGGCGTTCGACGACATCTCTCCCGAAGCGTAGGCGCCCACCACCACCGGCCACGCGAACTGGATCATGAACCAGCACAGCGGCAGCAGAAACACGATGATTCCGGCGATGTCGATGACCATGCGCGTGCGCATCGACAGCTTGCCCGCGAGCACGTCGATGCGGACGTGGGCGTTCTGCAGGAAGGTGTAGCCGGCGCCGAGCAGGAAGACCGCGCCGAAGAGATACCACTGGATCTCGAGGAAAGCGTTCGAGCCGATGTTGAAGGCCTTGCGCGCGACGGCGTTTCCGGCGCTGATCAGCGCGGCGGCGAGCACGAGCCAGATGATGAACTTGCCGAAGAATCGGCTTACGGCATCGATGCCGTGTGAAATTCGGAGGAGGGTGTCCATTTGGCTCGCCTCGAGGCTTGCGTGCACAAAAATGCCGAGCGGGGCCAGGGCTTCGCTCGGCGTGAGGGAGGGGGCGGGGGTGCCGCGAGCGATGTCCGGAACGCAAGCAGCTGCGCCCGGACATCCGATCGTCACAGCTTCTGCGAAGCCAGGTATTGCGCGTAGTTGCCTTCTGCGACCGACTCCCACTGCACCTGGTCGGCGAGGAAGCGGCTGTAGTCGGGGTAGACCTTCTTCCAGTTGGCGTTCTTCTCGTTCAGTTCTGCATAGACCTCGCGCGAGGCCTTGAACGCGGCGTCCATGAAGTCCTTCGGGAAGCGCGACAGCTTGGCGCCTTCCGCGATCAGCTGCTTGAGCGCGCTCGGGTTGCGGGCGTCGTAGCGCGCCTGGCAGGTGACGTGCGCGGCGCGCGAGGCCTGCTCGACGATCGCCTTGTACTCGGCCGACAGGCCATTCCACTGCTTGTCGTTGATATATACCGAGAACTGGGTGCTGCCTTCCCACCACGCCGGGAAGTAGTAGTTCTGCGCCACCTTGTGCAGGCCGAGCTTGAGGTCGTCGTAAGGACCGATCCATTCCGCGGCGTCGATCGTGCCTTTCTCCAGCGACTGGTAGATCTCGCCGGCGGGGATGTTCTGCGGCACCGCACCGAGCTTGGCGAGCACACGGCCGCCGAAGCCGCCGATGCGCATCTTCAGGCCCTCGACGTCCTTGACCGACTTGATCTCCTTGCGGAACCAGCCGCCCATCTGCGCGCCGGTGTTGCCGCAGGGGAAGTTCACGATGTTGAACTGGGCGTAGAACTCGCGCATCAGCTTGAGGCCGTTGCCTTCGAACATCCACGCGCTCATCGCGCGCGAGGTCATGCCAAAGGGGATGGTGCAGTCGAAGGCGAAGGTCTCGTCCTTGCCGAAGAAGTAGTAGGGCGCGGTGTGTGCGCACTCGATGGTGCCCTGCTGCACGGCATCGACCACGCCGAAGGCGGGTACGAGTTCGCCCGCCGGGTGCACCGAGATCACGAACTTGCCGCCGGTTGCATCGGAAACGTACTTGGCGAATGCCTCGCTTGCACCGAACACGGTGTCCAGGGACTTCGGAAAGCTGGAGGCCAGGCGCCAGCGGATCTGCTGCTGAGCGTTGACGATGGCCGGTGCGGTGCCGGCGGCGAGAATGCCGGCCATGCCGGCGCCCTGCAGAAATTTACGACGTTCCACGGTGTCTCCTTGTCGCGTGAGGTGTGATGTGTGATCGAAACCTTCGATGCGATTATAGGAAGACCCGATTCCGGGCCGTAATCCACGGAAAACCCTAATGGCGGTCGTCTACGTCATTTTCGATGCGCTTCGCATCAGGTTCCGGGCAGTTCGTCCAATGCGTCGGCGAGGTGACGCTCGTCGGCCCATGCGATCAACCGCCAGCTTCCGGCCGTGTGTTCGATCCAGTTGAGCGCGGCGTTCGGGATCGCGAAATCGCGCACGCCCTCGAGCGTCTTGCCGGTGGCCAGGCGGTGGGCGATGTCGAGCACGCCGCCGTGGGTCACCACCACCACCGACTCGCCGGCGTGGCGTGCGGCGATCTCCTCCAGTGCCGCATGCACGCGCGCGGCGAGCCCGTGCAGGCTCTCGCCGCCGCCGTCGAGCGCCACTTGCGGATCGCGCTTCCTGAAGTGCTGCCAGGCCTGCGGCTGCTGGTGTTCCGCTTCCTCGAAGGTCAGTCCCTGCAGCACCCCGTAGTGACGCTCGCGCAGGCGTGCGTCGTGGGTGGCGGCGAGGCCGTGTGCGCGCGTGACCGCGTCGGCCGTCTGGCGCGCGCGCTGCAGGTCGCTGCTGTAGAGCGCGGCAAAGCGTTCGCCGGCGCGCGCGAGGCTGCGCGCGGTGGCCTCGGCCTGGGACAGGCCGCGCGGATTGAGCGGCACGTCGATGTGGCCCTGCAGGCGGCGCTCGGCATTCCAGGCGGTCTCACCGTGGCGTACGAGGCAGATCCGGCAAGCAAGTGCGGATTGTGTCGAGTTTCGTGTTTTCATCGTGATCGGCAAGCTGTCGCCCGGCGAGGGCGGCCCTTGTGGGATAATCGAGATTTTAAGGCCTGCCGGCTCGCAAAGCGGCACCGGGCGGCGTCCCGCCCCGGTTTCCGGAGTTTTCCCGTGTCTTCTCTGCTGCGCTTATCCCGCTTGATCGACTGGATCAACGAACGGGTCGGACGCGCCGTGATGTGGCTGGTGCTGGTCGCCGTGGTGATCAGCGCCGGCAACGCCCTCGTCCGCAAGCTGTTTAACACAAGTTCCAACGCCCTGCTCGAGATCCAGTGGTACCTGTTCGCCGCGATCTTCATGCTCGCCGCGGGCTACACCTTCCTGCGCAACGAGCACGTGCGCATCGACATCCTCACCAGCCGGCTGTCGCCGCGTGGGCAGAACGTCGTGGACATCGTCGGCATCCTGTTCTTCCTGCTGCCGATGGCCGGGCTGATCCTGTGGCTGTCGTGGCCGATCGTGATGACCTCGCTCGCCTCGGGCGAGATGTCGCAGAACTCCGGCGGCCTGATCCGCTGGCCGGTCAAGATGATGCTGCCGCTCGGTCTCGGCCTGCTCGTGCTGCAGGCCTTCTCCGAGCTGGTCAAGCGCATCGCCTTCCTCGCCGGCCACGGCCCCGACCCGTTGCAGAAGAAGTCCTCCGGCGCAGCGACCGCGGACCTGGTCGCAGCGATCAAGGCGCAGCGCGAGGGGAGGGTGGAGCCATGACCGAGTTCGTCGTCGCCAACATGGCGCCGCTGATGTTCGCGTCCATGATCCTCTTCCTGCTGTTCGGCTTTCCGGTGGCGTTTGCGCTCGCGGCCAACGGCATCCTGTTCGGCCTCGTCGGCATCGAGCTCGGCCTGCTCCACGGTGCGCTGTTCCAGGCGCTGCCGGAGCGCATCTTCGGCATCATGGCCAACGACACCCTGCTCGCGGTGCCTTTCTTCACCTTCATGGGGCTGATCCTCGAGCGCAGCGGCATGGCCGAGGATCTGCTCGACACCATCGGTCAGTTGTTCGGGCCGATCCGCGGCGGCCTCGCCTTCGCGGTGATTTTCGTCGGCGCGCTGCTCGCGGCGACCACCGGCGTGGTCGCGGCCTCGGTGATCTCGATGGGTCTGATCTCGCTGCCGATCATGATGCGCTACGGCTACGACCATCGCCTCGCCACCGGCGTGATCGCCGCCTCCGGGACGCTGGCGCAGATCATCCCGCCCTCGCTGGTGCTGATCGTGATGGCCGACCAGCTCGGCCGCAGCGTCGGCGACATGTATCAAGGCGCGCTGGTCCCGGGCTTGGTCCTCACCGGCCTGTATGTGGTCTATGTCGCGGTGGTGGCGATCTTCCGGCCGTCGCTCGCGCCGGCGATGCCGCCCGAGGCGCGGACGCTGCGCGAGCCCGATGGCGCCAGCGGGTTGCGCTCGCTGGCCCTGCTGACCGTGGTCGCGGGCGCCGGCGCCTGGCTCTTCGCCAGCCAGATCTATCGCGCCGATGCACCGCGCGACGAGGTGGTGGTGGTGTCGGCGATGGCCGGGATCGGCATCGCGTTCGTGGCAGCGATGGTCAACCGCATCTTCGGCATCGGCCTGCTGTCGCGCATGGCCGAGCGCGTGACCTTCGTGCTGATCCCGCCGCTCGGGCTGATCTTCCTCGTCCTCGGCACCATCTTCATCGGCGTCGCGACGCCGACCGAGGGCGGTGCGATGGGGGCCCTCGGCGCGGTGCTGATGGCGCTCGCGCGCCGGCGCCTGTCGCTGCCGCTGCTCAGGCAGGCGATGGACTCGACCACCAAGCTGTCGTGCTTCGTGGTCTTCATCCTGATCGGCTCCAGCGTGTTCGGCCTCACCTTCCGCGGTGTCAACGGCGACCTCTGGGTCGAGCACCTGATGACCTCGCTGCCCGGCGGGCAGACCGGCTTCCTGGTCGCGGTGAACCTGCTCGTCTTCGTGCTCGCCTTCTTCCTCGACTACTTCGAGCTCGCCTTCATCATCGTGCCCCTGCTCGCGCCGGTGGCGGACAAGCTCGGCATCGACCTGATCTGGTTCGGCGTGCTGCTGGCGGTGAACATGCAGACCTCCTTCCTGCATCCGCCCTTCGGCTTCGCGCTCTTCTTCCTGCGCTCGGTGGCGTCGGAGAAGGTGAAGACGGCGTCGATCTACTGGGGTGCGGTGCCCTTCGTGATCATCCAGCTCGTCATGGTCGGCCTCATCATCGCCTTCCCCGGCCTGGTGTCCTACGGCGACGCGGGCGCCAAGCCGGCGCAGCAGCAGGAACTCGACCTCGAGCAACTGCTGCAGGGCGGCGGCGGGGCCGCAGCGGCGGGCGATTCGAACGCCGACCTGATGCGGAAACTGCAGGGCGACTGAGCGCGCGCACCATGAAAAAAGCCGGGCATGCCCGGCTTTTTTTGCGCCTGAAGCCTGAAGCCCGTCAGCGCACCGACTGCATGAAGCGGTCGAAGCCCGCCTCGGCGACGCTGAACCACGCGTTCTGCGACTTGCGGTACTTCTCGAACTCGGCGTAGATCTTGGCCCACGCCGGGTTCTTCGCAGCCTCCTCGGCGTACAGCTCGCGCGAGATGTCGAAGGCCTTCTTCATGATCTCGTTGGAGAAGTTCTGCAGCTTGACGCCCTGCGCGAGCAGGCGGGCGAGCGCCTGCGGGTTCTTGTGGTCGTACATCGCGGTCATCTGGATGTGCGCCTCGCGCGAGGCGGCGCGGAAGGCGGCCTGGTATTCCTTGGGCAGCTTGTCCCACTCGGCCTTGTTCACATAGAAGTGCACCACCGGGCCCGGCTCCCACCAGCCCGGCGAGTAGTAGTGGGGCGCGACCTTGTAGAAGCCGAGCTTCTCGTCGTCGTAGGGGGCGACCCACTCGGCGGCGTCGATGGTGCCCTTCTCGAGCGAGGGGTAGATGTCCGAGCCGGCGATCTGCTGCGGGATCGCGCCCATGCGCGACATGATCTCGCCGGCGATGCCGGCGATGCGGATCTTCAGGCCCTTGATGTCCTCCAGGGTGTTGATCTGCTTGCGGTACCAGCCGCCCATCTGCACGCCGGTGTTGCCGCCGAGGAAGGAATACACGTTGTAAGTGCCGTAGAACTCGTCGAGCAGCTCCTGGCCGCCGCCGCCGATGATCCAGGCGTCCATCTGGCGCGCGTTCATGCCGAAGGGCACGGCGGTGCCGAAGGCGAAGGTCTTGTCCTTGCCGACGTAGTAGTAGGAGCACGAGTGGCACATCTCGACCGTGCCCTGCTGCACCGCGTCGAGCGCCTGCAGGCCGGGGACGATCTCGCCGGCCGGGAAGATGCGGATGTCGAACTTGCCGCCGGTGATCTCGCGCAGGCGGTTGGCGAGCAGTTCGGCGCTGCCGTACAGGGTGTCGATGCTCTTGGGGAAGCTCGAGGTCATGCGCCACTTGATCTCGGGCAGGCCGGTCTGGACGGCGGGGGCGGCGACGGCCGCGGTGGAGGCGACGCCTGCGGCGGCACCGGCGGCAAGGCCGACGCTGGCCTTCTTGAGGAATGAACGACGTTCCACGATTTCTCCTTGTGTTCGGGGGTGGATTCCAGCGAATTCAGCGAACGATTATAGACGCCGCTCGCGCAACGGGACGGAAAGGTACCGCGCTGGCGGGATGAAGTCCGGACACCGGCTCAGCGCCCGGCGACCTTCATGCGCTCGATCAGCACCGAGCCGCACAGCTTGGCGCCGCGCGGCAGGGCGTCGTTACCCACCGCGACGATGCCGCGGAACATGTCGCGCAGGTTGCCGGCGATGGTGATCTCCTCGACAGCGTGCTTGATGCGGCCCTTCTCCACCCAGAAGCCTGCCGCACCGCGCGAGTAATCGCCCGTGACGTAGTTCACGCCGTGGCCGAGCAGCTCGGTCACGAGCAGGCCGCGGTCCATCTGCCGGATCAGTCCGGCGAGGTCCTGCTCGCCGGGCTTCACGATCAGGTTGTGCGAGCCGCCGGCGTTGGCGGTGGTCTGCAGGCCGAGCTTGCGCGCCGAATAGGCGGAGAGGAAGTAGCCGTTCAGCACCCCGTCGGTGACCACCTCGCGGTCGCGGGTGGCCACGCCGTCGCCGTCGAAGGGGCTGGAGCCGAAGGCCTTCTTCAGGTGCGGGCGCTCGGCGATGCTCACCACCGGCGAGAACACCTGCTTGCCGAGGCTGTCGAGCAGGAAGCTCGACTTGCGGTAGAGCGAGCCGCCGCTCACCGCCTGCACGAAGTTGCCGACGAGCGCCACCGCGAGCTGCGCCTCGAACAGCACCGGCACCTCGCAGGTGCGGATCTTCTTCGCACCCAGGCGCGCCAGCGCGCGCTCGCCGGCGCGCCGGCCAACCTCCTCGGCCACCATCAGCTCGGCAGGGTCGCGCCGCGAGTCGTACCAGTATTCGCGCTGCATGGCGTCGCCCTCGCCGGCGATCACCGAGCACGACAGACCGTGGCGGGTGGTGGCGTAGCCGCCGAGGAAGCCGTGGCTGTTCGCCGACACGAAGTGCGACTGCTGGATCGAGGTGTTGGCGCCCTCCGAGTTGCCGATCTTCGGGCTGACCGCGAAGGCGGCGTCCTCGCAGCGGCGGGCGAGTTCGATGGCCTGCGCGACGTCGATGTTCCACGGATGGAAGAGGTCGAGCTCGGGCATGTCCTTCGCCTTCGCCATCAGCGCCGCGTCGGCCAGCCCGGCGCAGGGGTCGGGCGCGGTGAAGCGCGCGATCGAGAGCGCGGCGTCCACCGTGGCCTTGAGCGCCTTCTTCGAGAAGTCGGAGGTGCTCGCGTAGCCGCGCTGCTGGCCGAGGTACACCGTGACGCCCACCCCCTTGTCGCGGTTGTACTCGATGGTGTCGACCTCGCCGCGGCGCACCGCGACCGACTGGCCGAAGCCCTCGGAGACGTCGGTCTCGCACGACGAGGCGCCGTGCTTGCGGGCGTATTTCAGGATGTCGGTGGCGATCTCGGCGAGATGCGCCTGCGAGAAGGAGAAGCCTTGGCTGGACATGGGCGGGCCGGGTGCGTGCAAAGGCTATAATCTTACCCCGATCGAGCCAGCCCCCCATGCAAGCAATGCGCCACCACCATTCCGACCCCGCGGACGAGGACGATTTTCCCGAGCCGCCGAGCAAGAGCAGCCGCAAGCGCGAGATGCAGGCGCTGCAGGACCTCGGCGAGCAACTCGTCGCGCTCTCGCCCGAGCGCCTCAAGAAGGTGCCGCTGCCCGAGACCCTGTACGAGGCCATCCGCGCCGCCCAGGGTTTCAAGATGGAGGCGCGCCGCCGCCAGCTGCAGTACATCGGCAAGCTGATGCGCAAGATCGACCCCGAGCCCATTCAGGCCCAACTCGACATCTTCGCCGGCAACTCCGCCGCCGAGGTGGCGAAGATGCACCGCCTCGAGCGCCTGCGCGAGCAGCTGCTCGAAGACGAGCAGACCATCGGCACCATCGCCGAGACCTGGCCCGAGGCCGACCTGCAATACCTGCGCACCCTGCGCCGCAACGCGCTCAAGGAGCGCGAGGCCGCCAAGCCGCCGAAGTCCTTCCGCGAGATCTTCCGCGTGCTGCGCGAGCTGCAGGAAGCCCGCGACGCCGCCGCCGAGGCGGCGGAGACCCCGTCCGACGAGGACGCCGCAGAACAGGGACCGAACTCATGAGCGAACACATCCGCATCGGCCTCGTGTCGATAAGCGACCGCGCCTCCGAGGGCACCTACGAAGACCAGGGCATCCCCGCGCTGAAAGACTGGCTGGGCAGGGCGCTCACGTCGCCGTGGAGCGCCGAGACCCGGCTGATCCCCGACGAGCGTGCGTTGATCGAGCGCACCCTGGTGGAGCTGGTCGACCGGGCCGGCTGCAACCTCGTGCTCACCACGGGCGGCACCGGTCCGGCGGTGCGCGACGTGACCCCCGAGGCCACGCTCGCGATCGGCGACAAGGAGATGCCCGGCTTCGGCGAGGAGATGCGCCGCATCAGCCTGAACTTCGTACCCACCGCGATCCTGTCGCGCCAGGTCGCGGTGATCCGCGGCAAGTGCCTCATCATCAACCTGCCCGGCCAGCCCAAGTCGATCCGCGAAACCCTCGAAGGCGTGCGCGACGCCGACGGCAGCGTGCGCCACGTCGGCATCTTCGCCGCAGTGCCGTACTGCATCGACCTCGTCGGCGGTCCGTATGTCGAGACCGACGACGCGATGATCAAGGCCTTCCGCCCCAAGCACGCGATGCGGCCGAAGCAGGCGTGAGCACCTCGAGCGCAGCGGCGACGCTGACCTGGGAAGAGCTTGCGGACGACGGCAGCGTGCGCCGCTGCAGTGCGCGCTGGCGTTCCGAGAGCGGCCAGGCGCCACCGCGCCGGGTGGTGATCGCCGACGACACCACCAAGGCCGATGCGGCCTGGCGCCTGGCCTGCGAGGGCAGCGCCCTGCTGTGGCGCGGCGACTACCACAACGCCCGCCAGCTGCTGCAGGCGATGGCGCGCCGCGCCGACGCGCGCGCGCGGAAACCGGGCAGGGCGGCCAAGCCGGGCAAGGCGCCGGCCACGCCCGCCGAGGCCTTCCACCTCCACCGCATGGCGCAGGCGCAGCGCGCGCGCGCCCTGGGCATGCTGCTGATCCCCTTCGAGGCCGGCGTGCGCATTCCGCTGCGGCGCGCGCCCGAGGTCGCCGAAGTCGTCGCCGAGGCGGTCGCCGGCACAGCGGATGCGGACCTCGCTGCGGCACCCTTCGTGATGTCGCTGCGCGAGCTGCTCGGCCTCGTCGGCGCGCACGAGTGGCGGCGCAAGGGCGTCGCCATCCCTGCGCTCGGCGAGCGCATCCACCCCTGGTACGGCGTTTATTCGCCGATCCGCGGCGAATACCTGGACCTGATCGCGCGCGCGCCGCTGCCCGCGACCACGCTCGCCTTCGACATCGGTACCGGCACCGGCGTCATCGCCGCGCTGCTCGCGCGCCGCGGGGTGGCGCGCGTGGTGGCCACCGACGTGTCGCCGCGTGCGCTGGGTTGCGCGCAGCAGAACCTCGCGCGCCTCGGGTTGCTGGCCGGGGCCGCGGCGGACGAGGGCGCCCCGGGCACAACCTCCTGCACGATCCCGGGCGCCGCTGCGCCCGAACTTCAGGTTTCCGCCGGCCGCGTGCAGTTGCTCCAGGCCGATCTCTTCCCGCCCGGCCGCGCGCCGCTGGTGGTGTGCAACCCGCCCTGGGTGCCGGCCAAGCCGAGCTCGGCGATCGAGTACGCGGTCTACGACCCCGACAGCCGCATGCTGCGCGGCTTCCTCGCCGGCCTGGCGGAACACGTGGAGGAAGGTGGCGAGGGCTGGCTGATCCTGTCGGACCTCGCCGAACACCTCGGCCTGCGCAGTCGCGCCGAGCTTCTCGGCTGGATCGAGGCCGCGGGACTGCGCGTCCTCGGACGCGAGGACATCCGTCCGCGCCACGGCAAGGCGGCCGATGCGGACGATCCGCTGCATGCGGCGCGCGCGGCGGAAACGACCTCGCTCTGGCGCCTGGCTCCGCGCTGAGGCGTGGCGCCGCCGGGCCCGACGGCGCCGCGGTGCCGCCTACTGCCGCGGCACCAGCCGGATCACCTTCTTCTCCAGGTGCTTCGCCGGCGGCGGCACCGAGAGCTGCCGCCGGCGTTCGAGTTCGCGCCACCAGCCGCGCAGGCCGAGCAGCACGGCGAGGATGCTCGCGTAGAGCAGCGGACGCCCGATGTCCGCCTTCACCAGCCACCAGAAGTGCACCACGGCGAAGATCGCGATCGCATAGACAGAGCGGTGCAGCGACTGCCAGCGGCGCCCGCCGAGGCGTCGGATCGCGAAGCTGTTCGAGGTCGCGGCGAGCGGAATGAGCAGCACGAAGGCGGCGAAGCCCACGGTGATGAAGGGGCGGTCGAGGATGTCGAGGGCGATCGCGTTCCAGTCGAAGAACTGGTCCAGCCACAGATAGATCGCGAAGTGCCCGAGCGCGTACGCGAACGCGAAGAGGCCGAGCATGCGGCGCAGGCGCAGCAGCCAGTGCAGGCCGCTGAAGCGGCGCAGCGGCGTTACGGCGAGTGTGATCAGCAGCAGGCGCAGCGTCCATTCCCCGCTCGCGCGCGTGATCGTCTCGATCGGGTTGGCGCCGAGCGCGTTCGCCTGCCAGCCGAGCGCAAGGTTCACTGCGGGCAGCAGGCAGAGGGCGAACACGATCGCCTTGAAGGCGACGATCGTGCCCGCGGAGGGGCTTCTGAGGGAAAGATTCATCGTTGCGGTCGGCGGGATGCAGTGCTCAGTAGAACTTCTTCAGGTCCATGCCCTGGTACAGGCTCGCGACCTGCTCCGCATAGCCGTTGAACATCTGCGTCGGGCGCTTGCGCAGCTCGCCGATGCGGCGCTCGGTAGCCTGGCTCCAGCGCGGATGGCGCACCTCGGGGTTCACGTTGGAGTAGAACCCGTACTCCTGCGGCGCGAACTTGTTCCACGCGGTCGCCGGCTCCTTCTCGGTCAGGCGGATGGTGACGATCGACTTGGCGCTCTTGAAGCCGTATTTCCACGGCACCACCAGGCGCAGCGGCGCGCCGTTCTGCTTGGGCAGCGCCTCGCCGTACACGCCTACCGCGAGCAGGGTCAGCGGGTGCAAGGCCTCGTCCAGGCGCAGGCCCTCGGTGTAGGGCCAGTCGAGCACGTCGCGGATCATGATCTTCGGATCGTAGTGGGTGACGAACTCGACGTACTTGGCGCTGCCCAGGGGCTCGACCTCCTTCAGCAGCGCGGCGAGCGGGAAGCCCACCCAGGGCACCACCATGGACCAGCCTTCGACGCAGCGCAGGCGGTAGATGCGTTCTTCCAGCGGTGCCAGGCGCAGCAGCTCGTCGATGTCGAAGCGGCGCGGCTTGCCGACCAGGCCCTCGACACGCACCGTCCACGGGCGCACCTCCATCTTGTGGGCGTTGCGCGCCGGATCGGCCTTGTCGGTGCCGAACTCGTAGAAGTTGTTGTAGCCGGTGACCGCGTCGCGCTCGCTGAGCGGTTCGGTCGTGCTCAGTGCCGAGGGCACGGTCTGCAGCCGGGTCGATGCGCGCGCGGCGCCGGGCAGGCCGTGCCACAGCGCCGCGCCCGCCACCAGCCCGGTGCCGCTGCGCGCGAGGAAGTTGCGACGGCGCTCGAACAGGCTGCGCGGGGTGATTTCGGAGGGCGGGACGTCGGCGGGCTTGTGGATCAGCATGATTGCGGACTCGTCTGGAACGGAGGATTCGGTGGTGCGCGGCGGGCGGCAGTGTACGAACAGACGCGCGCCGCGCCGATCGGTTCATCCCATCCGGCCTATAGTCTGCATTGCGTCCAGCCATGCTCGCCTTTCCGCTAGAATCAGGCATCCCAGCAAAGATCCGAGAAAGAGCCTCGCATGTCCGCCTCCATCAAACTCCACATCGACGACGTCCGCATCCAGGAGATCAAGGAGCTCGTGCCGCCCGCGCACGTGCTGCGTGAATACCCTGCCACGCCGAAGGCGGCCGAGGTTGCCTACGAGGCGCGCCAGGCGATCCATCGCATCCTGTACGGCGCCGACGATCGTCTGCTGGTGGTGATCGGCCCGTGCTCGATCCACGATGCCAAGGCGGCGCTGGAGTATGCGCACAAGCTCAAGGCCGAGGCCGAGCGCGTCAAGGACGACCTGCTGATCGTGATGCGGGTGTATTTCGAGAAGCCGCGCACCACCGTGGGCTGGAAGGGCCTGATCAACGATCCCGGGCTGGACAACAGCTTCCGCATCAACGACGGCGTGCGTCTGGCACGCAAGCTGCTGTGGGAGGTGAACGAGATCGGCCTGCCCGCCGGCACCGAGTTCCTCGACATGATCACCCCGCAGTACATCGCCGACCTGATCGCCTGGGGCGCGATCGGCGCGCGCACCACCGAGAGCCAGGTGCACCGCGAGCTCGCCTCCGGCCTGTCCTGCCCGGTAGGCTTCAAGAACGGCACCGACGGCAACCTGCGCATCGCCGCCGACGCGATCAAGGCCGCGCAGGCGCCGCACCACTTCCTGTCGGTGACCAAGGCCGGGCACTCGGCGATCGTGTCGACCCGCGGCAACGAGGATTGCCACGCCATCCTGCGCGGCGGCAAGGAGCCCAACTTCGACGCCGACAGCGTCGAGGCCGCCAGCCGCGAGCTCGCCGCGGCCGGAGTGTGCAACAAGGTCATGGTCGACTTCTCCCACGGCAACAGCCGCAAGCAGCACCGCCTGCAGATCGAGGTGGCGAAGAACGTCGCCGCCCAGCTTGCCGCCGGTGACGACCGCATCATGGGCGTGATGGTCGAGTCGCACCTCAAGGAAGGCCGCCAGGACCTCGTCCCGGGCAAGGAGCTCGAGTACGGCAAGAGCGTCACCGACGCCTGCATCGGCTGGGAAGACAGCATCGACGTGCTCGACATCCTCGCCGAGGGTGTGCGCCAGCGCCGCGTCAAGCGCGCCGCCGAGTTCTGAGCGCGGGCGCCGTTCGCTCGGCCTGCCCCCGGCGGGTCCGTCCGCCCCTGGCGCCTCACTCCCGACTCCTCACGCGCGCGGGCGCATGCGCAAGATCATCCACTGCGATTGCGACTGCTTCTACGCGTCGGTCGAGATGCGCGACGACCCCACGCTGCGCGGCAGGCCGGTCGCGGTGGGCGGGCGCGCCGAGACGCGCGGCGTCATCGCAACCTGCAACTACGAGGCGCGCGCCTTCGGCGTGCATTCGGCGATGCCCACCGCGCGTGCGCTGCAGCTGTGCCCGCAGCTCGTCCTGCTGGCGCCCGACTTCGAGCGCTACCGCGAGGCCTCGCGCCGCATCCTGGCGATCTACCACGACTACACGGCGCTGGTGGAGCCGCTCTCGCTCGACGAGGCCTACCTCGACGTGACCGGGGTCGAGCGCTGCCGCGGCTCGGCCTCGCTGATGGCGCAGGAGATCCGCGCGCGCATCCGCGCCGAGGTCGGCATCACCGCGTCGGCGGGCATCGCCCCCAACAAGTTCATCGCCAAGGTGGCGAGCGACTGGAACAAGCCCGACGGCCAGTTCGTGGTGCGGCCGCAGGACGTCGACGCCTTCGTCGCCGCGTTGCCGGTGAAGAAGATCTTCGGCGTCGGCAAGGTCACCGCGGCCAGGCTCGCCCGCCTGGGCGCGCACACCTGCGCCGACCTGCGCGCCTGGAGCGTGGCGGAGCTCACACGCGAGTTCGGCAGCTTCGGCGCCAGCCTGCACCGCCTGTGCCGCGGCATCGACGAGCGCCCGGTGCAGCCCGACCGCGTGCGCAAGTCGCTTTCGGTCGAGACCACCTACACGCCCGACCTGCACGACCTCGCCGCCTGCCGAGCGGGCTTGCTGGCGCTGCTGGAAGACTTCCTCCGCCGCTTCGAGCGCGCGCGCGATCGCCCGCCGGTGCACAAGGCCTTCGTCAAGGTGCGCTTTTCCGACTTCAGCCGCACCACCGCCGAGTGCATCGCCAGCGCGCCCGACCAGGCCACCTGGCTGCGCCTGCTCGACGAGGCGCATGCGCGCAAGGCGCTGCCGGTGCGCCTGCTCGGCGTCGGCGTGCGCTTCGCCGAGGACGAGGGCGGCGAGCGGCCGGCGCAGATCCCGCTATTCGATCCCGAATCCGATCCCAACCCCGATCCCGCGCGCGCAGCGGCGGAACCCCACTGACGCGGAGCCTGCGATGCCCGACCTCGAAACCAGCGCGGCCGCGGCCGAACCCCCGCCCGCGCCGCAGCCGCCTGCGGTCGCCGGCGAGCAGCCGGTGGGCATCGGCGCGCTCTACCGCGCGCTGTGGGAGCACGCCGCAGGCGCGCGCCAGTTGCTTCTCTACGCCTTCCTGCTGCTGCTCGCGTCTCAGCTCTTCAAGCTCGCCGTGCCCTGGCTGGCGGGCAACGCGATCAACCACATCCAGTCCGGCGGGCTGGAGGGCATGAGCGAGGCCGGGCGCTGGCTCGGCATGGTGTTCGCGGCCATCGTCGCGAGCTGGCTGCTGCACGGGCCGGGGCGCATTCTCGAACGCAACGTGGCGCTCAAGGTGCGTGAGCGCCTGTCGGCGCTGCTCGTGGGGCGCCTGCTCGCCGCGCCGCTGGCCTGGCACGAGCGCCACCACTCCGGCGAGACCACCCACCGCATGCAGCAGAGCACGCACGCGCTCTACGACTTCGCGCAGAGCCAGTTCATCTACCTGCAGAACACCGTGCGCCTGGTGGGGCCGATCGTGGCGCTGTGGCTGATCTCGCCGCTGGTGGGTGCGGTGGCCCTGGTCGGCTACGGCCTCATCGGCCTGCTCATCACCCGCTTCGACCGCGTGATGATGCGCGTGGCGGTGGAGGAGAACCGCGCCGAGCGCGCCTACTCCGCGACCCTGGTCGATGTGCTCGGCAACGTGCTGTCGGTGCTCGCGCTGCGCCGCGGCGAGGGCGTGGCGCGGCTGATCGGCGAGCGCCTGGCGGCGGTGTTCGGGCCGCTGAAGAAGAGCATCGTGCTCAACGAGGCCAAGTGGTGCGCGGTGGATCTGCTCGCGAGCGCGCTGTGGTGCGTGCTGGTCGGAGTGTATGCGGCCGAGGCCGCGGGTGTGTTCGGCTTCGGCGCGGCCGCGGGCGGGGCTGCGGCGGCGGCCGGCACGATCGCGCTCGGCAAGGTCTTCATGGTGTACGAGTACTCGCAGCAGGCCGGCGGGGTGATCACCGCGATCGCGGCGCACTTCCAGTCGCTCGCGCGCCAGCGTGCCGACTACGCCGCAGCCGAGCCGCTGTTGTCCGCTGCGCCGGCGCCGCGTCCGGCCGACGGCGAGGACATCGCCGCCTCGGGCTGGCGCACGCTGAGCCTGGAGGGCGTGTGCTTCGCCCATGGCGACGGGCGCGCGAGCGCGCTCGAGCTCGACCGCCTGGCGCTCGTGCGCGGCCGCCGCTATGCCCTGGTCGGCCCGAGCGGCGCGGGCAAGACCACCCTGCTGCGCCTGCTCGCCGGGCTGGACGCGCCCACGGCGGGTGTCCTGTCGATCGACGGCGAGGCGGTGCCCGCAGCCGCCACCGCGGCGGTCGTCGGCGAGCGCGTTCCCAGCGCTGGCGGCTTGCCGAGCGACGCCGGGGGGCTGGCGGCGATGCCGGCGCGTCTGCGCCATCTCGCCACCCTGATCCCGCAGCAGGCCGAGATGTTCGACGGCACGCTGGCCGAGAACCTGCTGCTCGGTGCCGGTCGCACGCCCGAGCGCATCGAGGCCGCGCTGCATGCGGCGTGCGCAGACTCCGTGGTCGAGGGCCTGGCGCAGGGGCTGGACACGCGGGTGGTGGAGGGGGGCGCGAACTGGTCCGGCGGGCAGCGCCAGCGCCTCGCGCTCGCCCGTGGCGTGCTCGCCGCCGCAGGCACCAGCCTGCTGCTGCTCGACGAACCCACCAGCAGCCTGGACCCGGAGACCGAGGCGCGCGTCTACCAGCGCCTGTTCGCGCATTTCCCGGACGCGGCGCTGGTGTCCTCGGTGCACCGCCTGCACCTGCTCGATCGTTTCGACGAGGTCATCCTGATGCGCGCCGGCCGCATCGAGGCGGTCGGCCGCGCCTGGGAGCTGGCGCAGAGCTCGGCCTTGTTCCGCGAACTCCTCGCCGCCCAGGCGGTGAGCGGAGAGGAGGCGTCGCAGGGGTGAAGCCGGGGAGCGGCACGCGCTGCACCCCGTCCGGGCGCGCCGGCATGAGCGACGCCCGTCGCGATCGGGCGCTTCCGGGGCGGAGGCGCGGATTCCAAGCGCCGCAATCGCGACTCGCGTCGCTCCTACGAGAAACGACGTGGCTGCGGGAGGCGGCCCTCAGGCATTCTTCCGCTTCTGCCAAAGCACGTCGCCGCGGCCGCCGGCGCGGTTGAGCACGCGGCCGAGCACGAAGAGGAGGTCGGAGAGGCGGTTGAGGTACTGGCGCGGGGCGTCATTCACAGACTCCTCGAGTGCCAGCGCCACCAGCGCGCGCTCGGCGCGGCGGCACACCGTGCGGGCGTGGTGGGCGTAGGCGGCGGCGCGGGTGCCGCCGGGCAGGATGAAGTCCTTGAGCGGCTCGAGCGGTTCGTTGAAGCGGTCGAGCTCTTCTTCAAGGTGTGTCACCTGCTTGCCGGTGATCATGCTCATGCCCGGGATGCACACCTCGCCGCCGAGGTCGAAGAGGTCGTGCTGCACGTTGGTCAGCAGCACGCGCACGTCCTCGGGCAGCTCCTCGCACAGCAGCAGGCCGATGATGGCGTTGGTCTCGTCGACCTCGCCCAGGGCGTGGATGCGCAGGCTGTTCTTGGAGACGCGCTTGCCGTCGCCCAGGCCGGTGGTGCCGGCGTCGCCGGTGCGGGTGTAGATCTTGGAGAGCCGATTGCCCATGTTGTCCTCGTGTCCGGGGTGGTTGTCGTAACGCATAATTATAGGCGTCACGGGCGGAAATTGACTTCGATCGCAGCGCGTCATACGATGCATTACGTTGTGTAATACAGGAGGCCGGCCCCATGACCCTGTCGATCCGTCTCGATCCCGAGCTCGAGTCCGAACTCGCGCGTGCCGCCGCGCAGACCGGCCGCAGCAAGAGCGAGCTGGTCAAGGCCAGCCTGCGCGAATACCTCGCCCGGCTTGCGCCGCGCAAGACGCCCTACGAGCTCGGCAAGGACCTGTTCGGCGATCCGTCCGCCACGGCGGCAACGCTCGATCTCACCAGCAAGGACCGCGTCCGTAGCACCATCGTGGAGCGGCTGCGTGCTGAGAACGATCGCTGACTCCGGGCCGCTGATCGCGCTGTTCGAGCCCGCCGAGTGCAACCACGTACGCGTGCGCCGCTTCATCGAGAACTACGAGGGGGCGCTGCTGACCACCTGGCCGGTGCTGACCGAAGTCGGTCATATGCTCGGTCATTCGGTCGATCGCCAGCTCGCCTTCCTGCAATGGGTGGAGCGTGGTGGCGTGGAGGTGACGACCCCCGGCGCGGGCGCCGTCTCGCTGATCCGCCAGCTCTCCGAAAAATACCGCGACCTGCCGATGGATATCGCCGGCGGGTCGCTGATCGTGCTCGCGCTCGAGAGTGGTGTGCGCGACATCCTGACACTCGACCGGGACTTCGACGTCTATCGTCTCCCCGATCGCTCCCGATTCAACAACGTCCTGGCCACGACCTGACATGAAATCCGCTGAAATCCGCGACGCCTTCCTCAAGTTCTTCGAATCCAAGGGCCACCAGATCGTGGCCTCCAGCTCGCTCGTGCCGCACGAGGACCCGACGCTGCTGTTCACCAACGCCGGCATGAACCAGTTCAAGGACGTGTTCCTCGGCTTCGACAAGCGTCCCTACACCCGCGCCACCACCTCGCAGAAGTGCGTGCGCGCCGGCGGCAAGCACAACGACCTCGAGAACGTCGGCTACACCGCGCGCCACCACACCTTCTTCGAGATGCTCGGCAACTTCAGCTTCGGCGACTACTTCAAGCGCGACGCCATCGCCTACGCCTGGGAGCTGCTGACCGAGGTCTTCAAGCTGCCCAAGGACAGGCTCTGGGTCACGGTGTATGCCGAGGACGACGAGGCCTACGACATCTGGACCAAGGAGGTCGGCGTGCCGGCGGAGCGCGTGATCCGCATCGGCGACAACAAGGGCGCGCGCTACGCCTCGGACAACTTCTGGATGATGGGTGACACCGGCCCTTGCGGCCCGTGCACCGAGATCTTCTACGACCACGGCGACCACATCTGGGGCGGCCCTCCGGGATCGCCCGAGGAAGATGGCGACCGCTACATCGAGATCTGGAACAACGTGTTCATGCAGTTCAACCGCGACGAGCAGGGCGTGATGCATCCGCTGCCCAAGCCCTCGGTGGACACCGGCATGGGCCTGGAGCGCATCTCGGCGGTGCTGCAGCATGTGCACGCCAACTACGAGATCGACCTGTTCCAGGCGCTGATCAAGGCGGCGGCGCGGGAAACCTGCAGTGCCGACATGGACTCGCCCTCGCTGAAGGTGCTGGCCGACCACATCCGCGCCTGCTCCTTCCTGATCGCCGACGGCGTGACCCCGGGCAACGAGGGCCGCGGCTACGTGCTGCGCCGCATCATCCGCCGCGCCATCCGCCACGGCTACAAGCTCGGCGCGCGCGCCGCGTTTTTCCACAAGATGGTGCCCGACCTGGTCGCCGAGATGGGCAGCGCCTATCCCGAGCTGAAGGACGGCGAGCGCCGCATCATGGACGTGCTGCGCCAGGAAGAAGAGCGCTTCTTCTCCACCATTGAGAATGGCATGGCGATCGTCGAGGCCGAGCTCGCCGCGATGGAAGCAGCGGGCAAGAAGGTCTTCGACGGCGACACCGCCTTCAAGCTGCACGACACCTTCGGCTTCCCGCTCGACCTCACCGCCGACATCTGCCGCGAACGCGAGGTCACCGTCGACGCGCTCGCCTTCGATGCCGCGATGGCGCGCCAGAAGGAGCAGGCGCGCGCCGCCGGCAAGTTCAAGATGGCCGCCAACCTGGAATACGACGGCCCCGAGACCACCTTCCACGGCTACACGCTGCTGGAAGAGAAGGGCAACATCCTCGCGCTGTACAAGGACGGCGCTCCGGTCAATGAGCTGCTCGAGGGCGAGATGGGTGTGGTCGTGCTCGACCACACCCCGTTCTATGCCGAGTCCGGCGGCCAGGTCGGCGACCGCGGCGAGCTGCGCGCCGCCGCCGGCATCTTCGGCGTGGAAGACACGCAGAAGATCCAGGCCGCGGTGTTCGGCCATCACGGCGTGGTGCGCACCGGCAAGCTGGCGGTCGGGCAGGGCGTGGTCGCGCGGGTGGACGTCGCCGCGCGCGCCGCCACCGCGCGCAACCACTCGGTCACCCACCTGATGCACAAGGCGCTGCGGGAAGTGCTTGGCGCCCACGTGCAGCAGAAGGGCTCGCTGGTCGATCCCGACAAGACCCGCTTCGACTTCGCCCACACCGCGCCGATGAGCGCCGAGGAGATCCGCGAGGTCGAGGAGATCGTCAACCGCGAGATCCTCGCCAACGCCGCCACGCAGGCCGAGGTGATGGCGCTGGAGGCGGCGCAGAAGTCGGGCGCGATGATGCTGTTCGGCGAGAAGTACGCCGACGAGGTGCGTGTGCTGTCGATCGGCACGTCGAAGGAGCTGTGCGGCGGCACCCACGTGGCGCGCACCGGCGACATCGGCCTGTTCAAGATCGTCGGAGAGGGCGGTGTCGCCGCCGGCATCCGCCGCGTCGAGGCGATCACCGGCGAGAACGCGCTGCGCTACGCCCAGGAGCAGGAGCGCCGCGTGCAGGGCATGTCGGCGCTGCTCAAGGTCCAGCCCGACGAGGTCGCCGAGCGCGTCGCCGGCATCCTCGACAACGTTCGTGCGCTGGAGAAGGAACTGGCCCGCCTCAAGAGCAAGCTCGCGGCCAGCCAGGGCGACGAGCTGGTGAGTCAGGCGGTCGAGATCAAAGGCATCAGGGTGCTCGCCGCCCTGCTCGAAGGCGCCGACGCGCCGACCCTGCGCGACACCATGGACAAGCTCAAGGATAAGCTCAAGTCGGCCGCGATCGTGCTCGCCGCGGTCGCCGACGGCAAGGTCAGCCTGATCGCGGGCGTCACCGCCGACCACACCGCCAAGGTCAAGGCTGGCGAGCTGGTCAACTTCGTCGCCCAGCAGGTCGGCGGCAAGGGCGGCGGCCGCCCCGACATGGCCCAGGCCGGCGGCACCCAGCCGGAGAACCTGGCGGCGGCGCTGGCGGGGGTGAAGGACTGGGTGGCCGGGAAGCTGTAAGCGCGATCTTCAGCGCGGCGAGCGCGAGCGGCGCGCGTTTGCGATCCGGCCTTGCATGCAGGACGACGCCCGGCGATTGCCGGGCGTCGTTTTTCGAGACGGGCTCCGGCGCAGGCGGTGCCGTCGGTGCAATGGAGAATCCCGCGAACGCTCGTTTGCAGGAAAAGATTAGCCAGACTAGACTAAACAAGTGTCTGAGGAGGCCTCCATGCAATCCGTAAATATGCTGCAGGCAAAGTCATCCTTGTCCCGCCTGGTGGAGGCGATCGAGTCCGGCCGGGAGCGCGAGATCGTCATCGCCCGCAACGGCCGCCCTGCCGCGCGGCTCGTTCCGATGGAGAGCGCGTCCATGGGGCCGCGCATCGGGGTGGCCAAGGGCAGGTTCGAGGTGCCCGACGACATCGACGCCAGCAACGAGGACGTCGCCAGGCTGTTCCTCGCCGGAGGCTGATCTTGAATCTGCTTCTGGATACGCATGTCGCGCTGTGGGCCATCACCGACCACCCCAGGCTGCCGCAGGCCGCGCGCGATCTGATCCTGTCGCCCAAAACGACGGTATGGGTCAGCGTCGCAAGCGTCTGGGAGATCGCCATCAAGCATGCGCTCGGGCGTGGAGACATGCCGGTGTCCAGCCGGGATGCCGTGCGCTATTTCACCGCCTCGGGGTATCGCCTCCTGGCGATCGAGCCCGAGCACGTCGTGGCGGTCGAGACCTTGCCCGCGCATCATCAGGACCCTTTCGACCGTCTTCTGGTGGCACAAGCACTGGTCGAGCCGATGCGCCTGGTCACGCACGATCGTTTCGTGGCGCTCTACAGCGACACCATCATCAAGATCTGAATCTCCGGAGTCCGACATGCGCCGACTGCTTTCCCTCGTCGCCCTGCTTCCCCTTGCCGCTGCGATCGCCGCCGGGCCGCAGACCACGACCTTGCCCTCGGGCGTCACCGTCGAGACCTACCGCGTGGGCGAGACCGGTGCGCCGCCGACGCTGGCCGACGTGGTACGGGTGCATTACCAGGGCACGCTCGCCGACGGCAAGGAGTTCGACAGCTCCTACAGCCGCGGCCGCCCGGCCGAGCTGCCGCTGGAGGCGCTGGTGCCGTGCTGGAAGGAAGTGCTGCAGCAGATGAGACCGGGCGGCGCGGTGCGCATCGTATGTCCTCCGGAGACCGCCTACGGCAGTCGCGGCGTGCCCGGCCGCATCCCGCCCGACAGCACGCTGAACTTCGTGATCGAGCTGCTCGAGGTCAAGCGCTGAGGCGGTCGGTGCCGCGTCAGGCGGTGGGTGGGGGCTCGCCACCGGCCCCCCGCAGCGCGGCCAGCTCGGCGCGGATCGCGCGCAGTTCGGCGAGCACCGCGTCGTGGTCCACGCCGACAAGCTCGCGGGTCTGCTCCTGCTCCTCGTGTTCGACCGCGCTCATCGAATCGACCACGATGGCGATGAAGAGGTTGAGCACGGCGAAGGTGGTGAGCAGGATGAAGAGGACGAAGAAGATCCACGCGTAGGGATAGGCCTCCATGACCGGGCGGGCGATGCCCATCGACCACGACTCCAGGGTCATGACCTGGAACAGGGTGTAGAAGGATTCGCCGATGCTTCCGAACCACTCCGGGAAGCTCGTGCCGAAGAGCTTGGTGCTCATCACCGCGGCGACGTAGAACACGAGCAGCAGCAGGGTGAGCACCGAGCTCATGCCGGGGATGGCGCGCAGCAGCGCATTGACGACCTTGCGCATCGAGGGCACCACCGACACCAGGCGCAGCGCGCGCAGGATGCGCAAGGAGCGCAGCACCTGCAGGCCTTCGCCGGTGGGGGCGAGGGTGATCGCGACGATGGTGAAGTCGAACACGTTCCAGCCGCTGCGGAAGAAGCGCAGGCGGTAGACGTAGAGCTTGAGCGCGAGCTCGACCACGAACACCGCGAGCGCGGCGCGGTCGAGCGCGAGCAGCAGTCCGCCCGCCTGTTGCATGGCGGTGGTCGAGGTCTCGAGGCCGAGGGTGATCGCGTTGATGACGATCACCGTGACGATGAAGCGCTGGAAGGCGGCGGATTCGACGAGGCGTTGCAGGGTGACGGTCATGTCGGGTCGGGGGGAGGTAGGGGGGCGGTAGGGGTAGGGGATTCAGGGGGGGCGGCACCTGCTTTTCCGGCGGGATCGCGACTTGCGTCGCTCCTACCGTGCAGCCCGACATTTCGGGCTGGTTCTCGTGGGAGCGACGCAAGTCGCGATGGCGGGATGGGGGCGGCGACGCGGCGCCCGGCGCCCCCAACCCGCCCGCTGCGCGTCAGCCCGCGTTGATCCTGGCGGCTTCCTTCTCCTTGCGCGCCGTGTACCACAGGCTCGCGAACACCGAGCAGGCCAGGATGGTGGCGACCACCGACAACGAGACCAGCACCGGGATCTTCACCCACTCCACGATCAGCATCTTGGTGCCGATGAAGACCAGGATGGCCGCCAGTCCGTACTTGAGCAGCTCGAAGCGGTCGCCGAGGTCGGCGAGCAGGAAGTACATCGCGCGCAGGCCGAGGATGGCGAACAGGTTCGAGGTCAGCACGATGAAGGGGTCGGTGGTGATCGCGAAGATCGCCGGGATGCTGTCGACCGCGAAGATCACGTCGGAGATTTCGACCAGCACCAGGGCGAGAAAGAGTGGCGTCATCATGCGCACGCCGTCGCGCACGACGAAGAAGCGCTCGCCCTCGAGCTTCTCGGTGATCGGGTAGTGATTGCGGATCCAGCGGATGAGCGGGTTCTTGTCCAGGTCGGGGTCGTGCTCGGAGAACCACGCCATCTTGATGCCGGTGACGATCAGGAAGGCGCCGAAGACGTAAAGCAGCCAGTGGAACTCGCTGATCAGCCAGCTGCCTGCGAAGATCATGATCGTGCGCAGCACGATCGCGCCGACGATGCCGTACAGCAGCACGCGGCGCTGCAACTCGAGCGGCACCGCGAAGAAGCTGAAGATCATCATCCAAACGAAGACGTTGTCGACCGCCAGCGACTTCTCGACCAGGTAGCCGGTGACGAAGGCGGTCGTCTGCTCGTTGGCGACCGCACGCCCGAGCGTGCCGTCGAGATACCACCACAGCCCGGCGGCGAACAGCATCGCCACGGTGACCCAGGCGAGCGACCAGCCTGCCGCCTCCTTCAACGACACCCGGTGTTGCTTGCCGCCACCGAAGGCGAACAAGTCGACAAGCAGCATCGTTCCCACGATGGCGGCAAAGGCCGCCCACATCCACCACGTTCCGATCGATTCCATCGCGCGCTCCGCAGAAAACAAAAAAGGTCTGTTCCCGACGGACACAGACCCTGGCGCGCTGCGATGCACGGACCTTGCCCATCGGGCAAGGTCTCGCTTGCAACGAACGAATGGATCCGTTCGTTGCCCCCGGCACCGGGAGACGGTCTGAAGACCGATCTGCCGTATTGACGATGCCGGAGCGGAAAAGCTACTCCCCTTGATGAACGGGATTGTGTCTGTTGCACTGCGGGAGTGTCAACGCCGGCGTTTCGGGTCGCCGCGAGCAAGGGGTTCGTGGTGTTGCGCTGCAGCAGCGGGCGAGCGTGGCGCGTGGTCGCGCGGTCGACACCCCGTGTCCGCTGGGGCATCATCGGCGGCGTTCGGCCCGCCCGTCATGCCCGGGGGCCCGCCGGCGCCCCTCTCTCAACCACCTCGAACCCATGGAAATCCTCTTTCTGATCGGCCTCATCGTCCTCAACGGCGTCTTCGCCATGTCCGAGATCGCGCTCGTCACCGCGCGTCGGGCACGGCTCGCGCGGCTCGCCGAGGAGGGCGACGGCGCGGCCGAGGTGGCGATCAAGCTCGGCGAGGACCCGACCCGCTTCCTGTCGACGATCCAGATCGGCATCACCTCGATCGGCGTGCTCAACGGCATCGTCGGCGAGGCCGCGCTCGCCGGCCCGCTCTCCGACTGGTTGCAGGTGCTCGGCATGGAGCAGCGGGTGAGCGAGATCGGCTCCACCGTGCTGGTCGTGGTGGTGATCACCTATGTGTCGATCGTGGTCGGCGAGCTGGTGCCCAAGCGCATCGGGCAGATCGACCCCGAGGGGATCGCCCGCCTGGTGGCGCGGCCGATGAATGTGCTGTCGATCGCCTCGCGGCCCTTCGTCTACCTGCTCGCCGGCTCCACCGCGCTGCTGCTGCGCATCATGGGCCAGCGCGAGAGCACCGGGCCGAGCGTGACCGAGGAGGAGATCCACGCCATGCTGGTCGAGGGCTCCGAGGCCGGCGTGATCGAGAAGAGCGAGCACGACATGGTGCGCAACGTGTTCCGCCTCGACGACCGCCAGATCGGCTCGCTGATGGTGCCGCGCGCGGACATCGTGTCGCTCGACCTCGAGCGGCCGCTGGAGGAGAACCTCGAGCTGGTGGCGTCCTCGTCCTACTCCAGCTTCCCGGTGTGCCGCGGCGGGCTCGACGACATCCTCGGCATTGCCAGCGCCAAGAAGCTCTTCAACCAGTCCCTGCGCGGCGAGCCGATCGACCTCGCCAGGGACCTGCAGCCTGCGGTGTACGTGCCCGAGTCGCTGACCGGCATGGAGCTGCTCGATCAGTTCCGCTCCTCCGGCACCTACACCGTGTTCGTGATCGACGAGTACGGCGAGATCCAGGGCATGGTCACGCTGCACGACGTGATCGAGTCGGTGACCGGCGAGTTCCTGCCGCACGACACCGAGGAGGCCTGGGCGGTGCAGCGCGAGGACGGCTCCTGGCTGCTCGACGGCCTGATCCCGATCGTCGAGCTCAAGGACCGCCTGGGCATCAAGACCGTGCCGGAAGAGGAGAAGGGGCGCTACCACACGCTGTCGGGCATGGTGATGTGGCTGCTCGGCCGCCTGCCGGGCACCGGCGACATCGCCACCTGGGAGAACTGGCGCTTCGAGGTGATCGACCTGGACGGCAAGCGTATCGACAAGGTGCTGGCGAGCCGCCTGCCCGAGCCGGCCGATGAGATCGGCGCCGAGCAGGAGGCCAGCCCGGAAGATCGGGGCGAGACCGCATGATCGACCAGGTCGCGGAGAAGGTCGTCCGCCGCGTCATCCTCGGCTTCCTGCTCGGCGGCCTGCTGTTGCTGAGCTATGCGGTGCTGCACCTGTTCATCGTGCCGGTGGCTTGGGCGGTGATCATCGCCTATGCCACGTGGACGCCTTACCGCCAGCTGCGCTCGCGGTTACCGCGCTATCCCACGATCAGCGCGCTGCTGATGACGCTTTTGCTGAGCGCCGCCTTCGTGCTGCCCGCGCTGTGGATCGGCATGCTGCTGCGCACCGAGGTCGGTGTCGCGATCGCCGCGGTGACTGCGCAGATCCGCGAGGGCGCCTTCGTGCTGCCCGAGTTCGTTCGCACGCTGCCGTGGATCGGCGACGACCTGCAGGCGATGGTGGGCGAGCTCACCCGCGAGCCGGAGGCGCTGCGCGCGCAACTCACCGAGTGGGTGCGCCAGGGCAGCGACCTCGCGCTGACGCTGATCGGCGACGTCGGGCGCAACGCGGCCAAGCTGGGTTTCGCGCTCATCACGGTGTTCTTCCTCTACCGCGACGGCGAGCGCGTGCTCGAGCAGGTGGTGGCGGTGCTGCGCCGCTTCCTCGGCGAGCGCCTGGATCCCTATCTCTCCGCGGTGGGCGGGATGACCAAGGCGGTGGTGTGGGGCCTGATCGCGACCGCGATCGGCCAGGGTTTCGTCGCCGGGCTGGGCTACTGGTGGGCGGGCGTGCCGGCACCGGTGCTGATGGGGGCGATCACCGCCGTGATCGCGATGATCCCCTTCGGCACGCCCTTCGCGTGGGGCTCGATCGGCGCCTGGCTGCTGCTCACCGGCAACACCGTCGAGGGCGTCGGGCTGCTGCTTTGGGGCGCGCTGGTGGTGAGCTGGGTGGACAACCTGGTGCGTCCGCTGGTGATCAGCAACGCCACCCGCATCCCCTTCCTGCTGGTGATGTTCGGCGTGCTCGGCGGGCTGGCCGCGTTCGGGCTGGTCGGCCTGTTCCTCGGGCCGGTGGTGCTGGCAGTGCTGATGGCGGTGTGGCGCGAGTGGCTCGAAGAGTCGGAGTTCGCGCGCCTTGCGGCGATCGGAGCGCCCGCGGGCGCGAGGGAGGAGGTGGAGCGCGGCGGTCGGTCCTGAGCCGCCGATCGCGACTCGCGTCGCTCCTACAGGAAACGTCGAAGCGCGCGGTCGCCCCGTAGGAGCGACACAAGTCGCGATTGCCACGGTTCCGTCGGCACGGCACCCGGTTCGCGCCGGGATCGCGACTCGCGTCGCTCCTACAGGAAACGTCGAAGCGCGCGGTCGCCCCGTAGGAGGCGGCGCAAGTCGCGATTGCCACGGTTCCGTCGGCACGGCACTTGGTTCGCGCCCGGATCGCGACTCGCGTCGCTCCTACAGGAAACGTCGAAGCGCGCGGTCGCCCCGTAGGAGGCGGCGCAAGTCGCGATTGCCACGGTTCCGTCGGCACGGCGCCCGGTTCGCGCCCGGATCGCGACTCGCGTCGCTCCTGCGGAAAGCGTGAGGCTCAGGTGCCGTACTTGCGCGCCAGGGTGTCGTGCAGCGCGACGAACTCCTGCGACAGCTTGTGCTTGGGGTCGAGGTGGATCATCGGCTTGGCCTGCTCGTGCGATTCCTTGATCCTGATCGAGGCCGACAGGTAGGGCTGCAGCACCGGCAGACCCTCGTCGATGAGTTCCTGGACCACCTTCTGCGGCAGGCTCGCGCGCGGCTGGAACTGGTTGACCACGATGCCTTCGACCTCGAGGGCGCGGTTGTGGTCGGCCTTGATCTCGTCCACGTTCGCGAGCAGCGAGTACAGCGCCTTGCGCGAGAACTCGTCGCAGTCGAAGGGGATCAGGCAGGCATCGGCGGCGATCAGCGCCGAACGGGTGAAGAAGTTGAGCGCCGGGGGGGTGTCGATGAAGACGCAGTCGAAGTCCTTCGCCAGCTCCTCCAGCGCATCGCGCAGCTTGTAGATCTTGTAGCGCGACTCGAGCTTGGATTGCAGCTCCTCGAGTTGCGGATGCGAGGGCATCACGTGCAGGCGCTCGAAGGGGGTGGCGACGACGAAGTCCTTGGTGCCGCGCGGGTTGAGCTTGAAGTTGAGCGTCTGGTCGAAAAAATCGGCGAGCGTCGCATCCAGGACGTCCACGCCGGCACCGAGCAGGTACTGGGTGGAGTTGCCCTGCGGGTCGAGGTCCACCACCAGGGTGCGCTTGCCCTGGGCGGCGGCGATCGCCGCGAGGTTGCAGGTGATCGTCGACTTGCCGACACCGCCCTTCTGATTGAATACCACCCGTCGCATCGCCTTCTCCCCTGTCGTCATGTGCGCGCGGCTGCTCGCCGGCCCCGCATTCTGCCAAAAACCGGCGCCTCCGGCGCGCCAGGCACCGGCAAAGCCCGATTCCAGGGTGATCCTGCGCATAAGCGGCGGGCGTGTCCAAGGCCGGGGTGCTGGAGTACACTTCGGGGGCGTCGGTCGCTGGCGATCCCGAGCCGGACGACGCCAACAAGAACAAGCAGGTCTGCGTTCGATTCCCGAGCAGCGTCCTCCGTCCCGGGCTGCAAGCCCCGGGCAGGTGCGTGCTGCGTCGCGATTCCGGCCCGGCCTCGACGACCTCATATCGATTACCTCATAGACACGAGAGGGGAGAACATGGATCAGGATTTCATCACCGCAGCGCTCGACTATCACCGCTCGCCGACGCGCGGCAAGATCTCGGTGGTGCCCACCAAGGGCCTCACCAACCAGCGCGATCTCGCGCTCGCCTATTCGCCCGGCGTGGCCGCGGCCTGCGACGCGATCGTCGCCGACCCTGCCGAAGCCTTCGAGCTCACCAGTCGCGGCAACCTCGTCGCCGTGGTCACCAACGGCACCGCGGTGCTCGGCCTGGGCAACATCGGCCCGCTCGCCTCCAAGCCGGTCATGGAAGGCAAGGGTTGCCTGTTCAAGAAGTTCGCCAACATCGACGTCTTCGACATCGAGCTGGCCGAGAACGACCCCGACAAGCTGATCGAGATCATCGCCGCGCTCGAGCCCACGCTCGGCGGCATCAACCTCGAGGACATCAAGGCGCCCGAGTGCTTCTACATCGAGAAGAAGCTGCGCGAGCGCATGAAGATCCCCGTCTTCCACGACGACCAGCACGGCACCGCGATCATTTCGGCTGCCGGCCTGGTCAACGGTCTCAAGGTGGTCGGCAAGAACATCGCCGACGTCAAACTGGTGTGCTCCGGCGCCGGTGCCGCGGCGATCGCCTGCCTCGACATGATGGTCAGCGTGGGCCTGCGACGCGAGAACATCTATGTGTGCGACTCCAAGGGCGTTATCTACGAGGGCCGCGAGCCCAACATGGAGCCGACCAAGGCGCGCTACGCGCAGAAGACCGAGGGCCGCGCGCTGGGCGACGTGATCGCCGGCGCCGACGTCTTCCTGGGCTTGTCGACCGCGGGCGTGCTCAAGCCCGAGATGGTGGCGAAGATGGCTGCCAAGCCGCTGATCTTCGCGCTCGCCAACCCGAACCCCGAGATCCTGCCGGCCGACGCCAAGGCCGTGCGTCCCGACTGCATCGTGGCCACGGGCCGTTCGGACTTCCCGAACCAGGTCAATAACGTGCTGTGCTTCCCCTTCATCTTCCGGGGTGCGCTCGACGTCGGCGCGACCACGATCAACGAGGAGATGAAGCTCGCCTGCGTGAAGGCGATCGCCGAGCTGGCCGAGGCCGAGGCGAGCGACATCGTCGCCAGCGCCTACGGCGGCCAGGAGCTCAGCTTCGGTTCCGAGTACATCATCCCGAAGCCCTTCGATCCGCGCCTGATCGTCAAGATCGCGCCCGCGGTGGCGAAGGCGGCGATGGATTCGGGCGTGGCGACCAAGCCGATCGCCGACCTCGAGGCCTACGCCTCCAGCCTCAACGCCTTCGTCTACCAGTCCGGCATCGTCATGAAGCCGGTGTTCTCGGCCGCCAAGGCGGTGCCGCTGGAGCAGAAGCGCGTGATCTACGCCGAGGGTGAGGACGAGCGCGTGCTGCACGCGGTGCGCGTGGTGCTGGACGAAGGCCTGGCGCGTCCGATCCTCATCGGTCGCCCCGAGGTCATCGAGATGCGGATCAAGAAGATCGGCCTCAACCTCAAGCCCGAGCGCGACTTCGAGATCGTGAATCCGGAGTCCGACCCGCGCTATCGCGAGCTGTGGACCGAGTACTACAAGCTCATGAAGCGCGACGGGGTCACCCCCGACCTGGCCAAAGCCAAGATCCGCCGCGACACCACCCTGATCGGGGTCATGATGCTGCGCCGCGGCGATGCCGATGCGCTGGTGTGCGGCACCTTCGGCTCCTACGACTACCACCTCAAGCAGGTGGCGGACGTGATCGGGCTGGCGCCGGGCGCCAAGCAGTTCGCGGCGATGAACCTGCTGCTGCTCACCAAGCGCATGCTGGCGATCACCGACACCTATGTGAATGAGAACCCGAGTGCGGAGGAAGTCGCCGAGATCGCCCGCATGGCGTCCGACGAACTGCGCCGCTTCGGTATCGAGCCGAGCGTGGCGCTGTTGTCGCATTCCAACTTCGGCAGCTCGAGCTCGGCCTCGGCGCGCAAGATGCGCCGCGCCTGCGAGATCCTGCGCGAGACCTCGCCCGACCTCAACGTCGATGGCGAGATGCACGGCGATGCCGCGCTCTCCGAGGAGATCCGCGACAAGCTGCATCCGGATTCGGGCCTGAAGGGCGAGGCCAACCTGCTGGTGATGCCCAACCTGGACGCCGCCAACATCTCGTTCAACCTGATGAAGGTGGCCAATGGCGACGGCGTCTCGGTGGGTCCGATCCTGCTGGGCGCGGCCAAACCGGTGCACATCGTGACCCCCTCGGCCACCGTGCGCCGCCTGGTCAACATGACCGCGCTCGCCGTGGTCGATGCCAAGGAGTCGCGCAACGCCGGGGCCTGATGCCTGCCGG
>Ga0268298_10000441_pt1 | contig 53421 bp, 53 predicted proteins | sample WWTPWeurt_MetaG_FD_194462 | JGI IMG/M metagenome (GOLD analysis project Ga0268298, IMG submission 194462) | Activated sludge microbial communities from WWTP in Nijmegen, Gelderland, Netherland - WWTP Weurt | ecosystem: Engineered > WWTP > Aerobic digester > Activated sludge | place... | reverse complement strand
AGCTTGACGTCGTCCGGATCGTTCGGGCAGGCCAGGATGGGCTCGGTCACTTCAGCCAGGTCGATCTCAATGACCGCGGCGTACTGGGCGTTGGCGTCGCCCTGCAACAGCACGCCATTGGCGATCCAGTCTTCCATGGCCTTGATGCGGCGCTTGAGGGTGCGCGGATCCTGGTAGCCCTCGGCGATCATCCACTTCATCAGGGTGATGTTGGAGCGCATGTACTCGACCAGGAGCCGGTCAAGGAGCACCTGCTCATCACCCGCTACAACCCGGCCCGTGTGGACGCCGGCGAAATGCTCTCCTACAAGGACGTGCAGGAGATCCTGCGGGTACCCATCATCGGCGTCGTGCCGGAATCGGAAGACGTGCTGCAGGCCTCCAACCAGGGCGCCCCGGTGATCCACCAGAAGGAATCCGACGTCTCCCTGGCCTACCAGGACGTCATCGCCCGCTTCCTCGGCGAGGACAAGCCCCTGCGCTTCGTGGACTACGTGAAGCCGGGTCTGCTAAAGCGCCTGTTCGGAGGCAAGTGACAAAATAATCGGGGACAGACCACGATTTCCTGCGTTGCTTCACATCATCCACGGATTGATTACTGCTAGGCCGCTCGCCTGGAACGGCGCGACGTCCCGCGTTGCGACCGTTAAGGCGCGGGCGGCAGCCGTGGCGGCGATGTAGCCATCTGCTTTGCCGATCGCCTTGCCTTCGGATTTCGCACGCGCCATGAGCTCCGCGTAGGCTTGCGACGCCTCCAGATCAAAGGAGAGCACCCGACCTGAGAAGGCGGGCAAAACCTCCCGCTCCAGACGATCTTGATAGATCGAACGCCGCTTGCCTTCTGGCATGGTCGCCACGCCGAAACGCAGCTCGGCTACGGTGATGGCTGACAGGTACAAAGTTTCGACCGCCTGCGCGTCGATCCAGGCCAGCACGGCCGGGTAAGGCTCGACCTTCCATAGCTCGGAAATCACATTGGTGTCGATGAGGATCACTCAAACCTCATCGGCTCGGCCGGGGTCTTGTCGCGGAGTTGGTCGAAGTGCTCGGCTTCGCCGTCGGTCAGCCCGCCGGCTTCACGGGCGATGGAGGCCAGCAGCGAGCCAAGCTTCAAGCGACCTTCCGGCTTCGCTGCTTTCTCCAGGATGTCGCGAATCTCCGCCTCGGTGCTGCGCCCGTGCTGTGCGGCGCGCACCTTCAAGGCACGGTGCACGTCTTCGGGTAAATTTCGTACTGTCAGCATGGCCATGGAATCACCTTTTGTTTTCCCACTCAATGCATTCATTATAGACATTTGAATTCATGCAGCAAAGATGATTGAGTCTGTTTGCAAATTAGACGCTCAGCGGTTCTTCTTTCACTTCTCTCTCGAATCGGAAGTCCGGTAGCCCGTTCCGAAGGGGGTCATCGGCGAGCCGCCAAGCCCTATTTTTCCCCGCCCTCAAGGGCACCGAGCATTTCGGCAATCTGCTCGTTTGCTGCCAATGTCCCGAAGACATCGTCGATCAGTTGCTCGAACCCCGGGTCGGCGAGCATGGCATCGCCGAATTGCCAGCGCAGCACGCGCGCGGCGAAGATGCGCAGCTTTTTGCTTCGGGCGTTCGGGTCGCTGGGCTCAACTGCGCGGAGAGCTACCGCGATTTCGCGCTGCAATTCCGGCAGCGTGGTGCGGGGTTGTACGGGGGTTGATCCCGCGTGAGTTGGGCGATTGGCCGCTGCCACCGGCTTGCCCTCGATGCGCCGGGTGCGAACCGCAGCCATAGCCGAAGCTATGGCGAGGATGAGCGACAAAGCGAGCGGGGATGCAGGGCGGGCCGAACATAGCTGAACCTATGTTGCTAGGTTGAATCCTTCCGCCCGGCCTCCCCTCGCATCGCACAAGGCAATTCGAACAGGGCGCGATCCCCATACAGATCGAGGCGCATGTCGATGGAAACCTTCGCGCCGAGCGCCCGGATCAGGTACTCGTCGGCCAACGGGGTATTGAGAATCCGGCCGCCAAGGCCGTGCCGCTTCATGAACGAAACCTCGTCAACCGGCCCCTTGCCCGCCCCGTGGCGCGCTGTCGTCTGTTCGATGCGCGAAAGCACCTGGGAATACCCAAGCATCTCCGCGCTGGCTTTCAGTTCCGACCACTCTCACCGCATCCCCCCGCGGTGGCGCTCCGGGGGGGCCGTTGAGGGCTGCGCTATAATCCGGGCCGATTCCTGCTCCCCCGCGACCCGTGATCTTCACCCTCGGCATCAATCACCATTCGGCTCCGCTCGCCATCCGCGAGCGGGTGGCGTTTCACGCCGAGGGACTGCCCAAGGCTCTGGCCCATCTGGTGTCGGCCAAGCCGGTGAAGGAGGCCGCCATCCTGTCCACCTGCAACCGGATGGAGTTGTATTGCACGACCGATGCGCCCGCAGCGGCGGCGGACTGGCTGGCGGAATACCATCGCGTCGAGCGGTCGCGCATCGAGCCCTATCTGTATACCTTTCCGCAGCCGGAGGCCGTGCGCCACGCCTTCCGGGTGGCCAGCGGGCTGGATTCCATGGTGATCGGCGAGCCGCAGATCCTGGGGCAGATGAAGGACGCGGTGCGCGTCGCGGAAGAAGCAGGCACCCTCGGCACGCAGTTGCACAAGCTTTTTCAGCGCTCCTTTGCGGTGGCCAAGGAGGTACGCAGTACCACAGCCATCGGAGCCAATATCGTTTCCATGGCGGCGGCGGCGGTGCATCTGGCCGAGCGCATCTTCGAGTCGATGGCGCAGCAGCGGGTGCTGTTCATCGGGGCCGGGGAGATGATCGAACTGTGCGCGGCCCACTTCTGCGCCCAGAAGCCGCGCCAGGTGACCATCGCCAACCGTACCGTGGAGCGGGGACAGGCTTTGGCCCAGCGATTCGGCGGGGTGGCGGTCCGTCTCGACGAGTTGGCCGAAATCCTTCCCCAGCACGACATCGTCGTGTCCTGCACCGCCAGTCCGCTGCCCATCATCGGCCTGGGCATGGTCGAGCGGGCCGTGCGGGCGCGCCGGCATCGGCCCATCTTCATGGTCGATCTGGCGGTGCCGCGGGACATCGAGGTCGAGGTGGGCGAACTCGACGACGTGTTCCTCTACACCGTCGACGATCTGGCCCAGGTGGTGGAAAGCGGCCTGGAATCCCGCCAGGCGGCGGTCGTCCAGGCCGAGGCCATCATCAGCAGCCGGGTGGAGAATTTTCTTTCCTGGCTGGATTCCCGCGATTCCGTGCCGGTCATTCGCGCCCTGCGCGACAACGCAGAGCGCCTGCGCCGCCACGAGCTGGAACATGCCGCCAAGCTCCTGGCCCGGGGCGAAGCCCCCGACAAGGTGCTGGAACATCTCTCCCATCGTCTGACCAACAAGTTCCTGCACGCACCGACCCAGGCCCTCAATCTGGCCGAGGGCGAAGAGCGGCAGGACCTCCAGTCAGCCGCGACGCGCCTCTTTCACCTGCATCGGGAAGAGTAGGCGCCCCCCGTCGGACAGGGCCGCGGGCACCCCGAGGCGCGCTACCGCGCCTCGGCATCGGCGCAAACCTACTAGATCTTGGCGCGGGCGACCGGGCGAGGGAGGGCGGAGATCACCAGATTGCGCCCCGAGCGCTTGGCGACCAGCAGCGCTTCGTCTGCGGCGGTGATGAGCAATTCGGAATCTTCGGCGTCGGCCTTGGACGCCAGGCCACAGCTGAACGTCGCGCGCAGGGTGCCGTTACCGTGGGCCAGCGGCAGTTCGGAGAAATCTTCACGAATGCGGTCCAGCAGGGCCTTGGCTCGTCCGCCGTCGGTTCCGGGCAGGGCGAGGATGAATTCCTCGCCGCCATAGCGTCCGATGAGGTCGCTGCTGCGCAGGCGCCCGCGCAGGAGCCAGGCCAGGCTGCGGATGACCTGATCGCCCACCGGGTGGCCGTAGGTGTCGTTGATGGACTTGAAACGGTCGATGTCGATCATGGCCACCGTGACCGGCTCGCCGCCGGCGGAGCGCACCAGTTCATCGAGGCGGGCCTTGGCGGCGGTGTGGTTGAGGAGGCCGGTCAGGCTGTCGTGGCGCCCGGAGTGGAGCATTTCGCGGTAGCGCTCGATCTTGGTCTTGACCACGGCGGCGAGGACCACCGGGTTGACCGGTTTGGTGAGGAACTGGTCGCCCCCCAGGCGCAGGGCCTCGACCTGCTGCACGATGTCGGTCTCGCTCGACAGATACACCACAGGCAGGGCCTGGAATTCGCGCAACTGGCGCAGGGCTCGGGTCACCTCGACGCCCGTGCAGTAGGGCATGTACATGTCCATGAGGACCAGGTCGGGCCGATAGCGGGCGGTGGCTTCGAGCAGCAGGCGGGGATCGCTGATGGCTTCGCTGTCAATGCCGTGTTGCGAAAGGGAGCGCCGGATGTGGGCCGTGGCCGTGGCCGAGTCCTCCACCACCAGCACGCGCGCGACGTGCTGCTCGCGGGCCTGGACCAGATCGAGGATGCGGGAGACCAGATCGGTCAGCTTGTCGCCCGTCGGGACGCAGATGTCTGCCCCGGCGCGCTGCAAGTCGATGATGGCGCCCAGGGCGCCGGGAACCGAGAGGCAGTAGAAGGTGCTGGCGGGGAATTCCGAGCGCAACAGGCGGATGGTGGCCACCGCCTCCGGGCCGTAGTCGCCTTCCCGGTCCGGGATGAAGACGACGGCGAGGGGTGTTTCGGCGTCGGACTGGCTGTCTTCCCAGCGCATGCTGCTGGGCTGGAAGCCGAAAAATTCCAGTTGCTCGGCGAGAGCGGTGCTCCAGGGGTGCTGCGGGGCGGCGACGATGAGAACGCGGCGCGGCCGGCTCCAGGCGCCTTCGTGGCCCAGGGAGGCTTCGCTGCCCCGTCGGCTGGTGACGGCCGGCGTTTCATGGCGGCGCAACTCGCGCAGGATGGCGCCCAACTGGCGGTCGATGATGCCGCTGCGGTCGCTGTCCAGGGGGTGGGGAACCCCGCTGCCGAAGAGGCTCAGGGCCGTATTTTCGAGTTCCTGGCAGGCGCGCACCAGCCCGGGCATCTGCTGGCGGGCGAGGTGCTCGGCGAGACCATTGAGAGACAGGGTGAATTCGACGAAGGCGTCGAAGACGCCGCGTTCGAGATAGTCCTGCCAGCGCCTTTCCAGGGTTTCCGCAACGGCGAGTAGGGCGTTTGAGACGGGGGGCATGAGGACGGGCGGGTAAGGGGGCATTATTCGGGGGTAAGGGAGCCCGGAGCAAGGCCGCCCGTCGCCGACGGACGGCAATGTCGGTTACCATGGCGGGCTTCCCCCGCCCCGAACGATCCATGAAGGCCAGCATTCGCCTCAAGCTCGACCACCTGTCCGACCGCCTGGAGGAAATCGATCTCCTGTTGGCCTCCGAGACCGCGACCGCCGACATGGAGCAGTTCCGCCGCCTTTCCCGGGAGCGGGCCGAGTTGGAGCCCGTCGTCGCCCGTTACGGCGACTTCCGCCGCGCCGAAGGCGATCTGGCCGAGGCGCAGAACCTCCTGGCCGATCCGGACCTGAGGGAGTTTGCCGAGGAAGAAATGTCCGTCGCCCGGGCGCGCCTGCCCGAGCTGGAAATCGATCTTCAGAAGTTGCTCCTGCCCCGGGATCCCGACGACGAACGCAGCGTCATTCTGGAAATCCGCGCTGGAACCGGGGGCGAGGAGTCGGCCCTGTTCTCGGGCGACCTCTTTCGCATGTATTCGCGCTTTGCCGAGCGTCAGCGCTGGGAGGTGGAAGTGCTTTCGGCCAACCAATCCGACCTGGGGGGCTACCGGGAAATCATCTGCCGCATCGCTGGCTTCGGGGCCTACTCTCGGCTCAAGTTCGAATCCGGCGGGCATCGCGTGCAGCGCGTTCCGGAGACCGAAACCCAGGGGCGCATCCATACTTCGGCCTGTACGGTCGCCGTGATGCCCGAGGCCGACGCGGTCGGCGAGGTGGAACTCAACCCGGCCGATCTGCGCATCGACACCTTTCGTGCCTCCGGGGCCGGGGGGCAGCATATCAACAAGACCGATTCCGCCGTGCGCATCACCCACCTGCCTACCGGCATCGTCGCCGAATGCCAGGACGGGCGCTCCCAGCACGCCAACAAGGCTTCCGCCCTGCGCGTGCTGGCGGCGCGCATCAAGGACGTGCAGGTGCGGGCGCAGCAGAGCCGCATCGCCAGCACCCGCAAGAGCCTCATCGGTTCCGGGGACCGCTCCGAACGTATCCGGACCTACAACTTCCCCCAGGGTCGGCTCACCGATCACCGCATCAACCTGACCCTGTACAAACTGGCCGCCATCCTGGACGGCGACCTGGACGAACTCCTGGCGGCCTTGGCCAACGAGCACCAGGCCGAGCAGCTCTCGGCGCTCGCGGAGCAGGGGTGATCCTCACGCGGGGCGCTGCCTGGCGTCGGGCCGCAGAGCTTATCGACCGGCTCGACGCGCGCCTCATCGTCCAGCATGCCGCCGCGTGCAGCCATGCCGACCTGATCGCGCGTCCCGAGAAGGTGCTCACCGAGGACCAGGGGGTGTGGCTCGATTCCCTCGTCGCGCGGCGGCAAGCGGGGGAACCCCTGGCCTACCTGCTGGGCCGGGCGGGTTTTTTTGGCCGTGAGTTCGCCGTCACCCCGGCGGTGCTGATTCCCCGCCCGGAGACCGAGGGGCTGGTGGAACGGGCTCTCAAGACCTTGGTCGGTATGGCCGAGCCGCATATCCTCGACCTGGGGACGGGTTCCGGCGTCATCGCGGTCACGCTCGCCCTGGAGCGGCCCGGAGCCCGGGTGGTGGCGGTGGACCTCTCCCCCGAAGCCCTGGCGGTGGCGGCCGACAATGCCGCGGCCCTCGGGGCGGCGGTGGATTTTCGCGCCGGCGATTGGTACGGCCCCTTGCCCGGCGAGCGTTTCGACCTGGTGGTGGCCAATCCCCCCTATATCGAATTCGACGACCCCCATCTGGACCACGATGGCCTGCCCTTCGAACCCCAGGGCGCCCTGACCGACGGTGTGGCGGGGGGCGACGGCCTGGCCGCCGTGCGGACCGTGGTACGGGGGGCGCCGGCCCACCTGCGGCCCGGTGGCTGGCTGTGGTTCGAGCACGGTCATGACCAGGGCGCCGCATGCCGGAACTTATTGCGGGGTGCGGGCTTCAAAGACGTGCTCACGCAAACCGATCTCGCCGGCAGTGAGCGCATCAGCGGCGGCCAGATTTGAAATTCCCGGGAAAGAACCATGTCCGACAACGTTCAGCAGCGCATCCACGCCACCGTCACCGGTCATCCGGTGGTCCTTTACATGAAGGGGACGGCTCAGTTTCCCCAGTGCGGTTTTTCCGCCACCGCGGTGCAAATCCTCAGGACCTGCGGGGTGCAGGAATTCGTGACGGTCAATGTCCTGGAAGACGCCGACATCCGCCAGGGCATCAAGGACTACGCCAACTGGCCGACCATCCCCCAGTTGTACGTGAAGGGGGAGTTCGTCGGGGGTTGCGACATCATGCGCGAGATGTACCAGGCCGGTGAATTGCAGAAACTCCTCGAGGGGACTTCCGCCGGCTGACGCGCCGCGGCGAATTCGGGGGCGGCGCCTTTCCTCGACTGTCCCGGCGCTGCGACCTGCCCTTCAGACCGCGGTCAGTCGCTGATTGGCCACGGTGAGCCGGTTGGCCAGCACTTCCAGGAAACCCTGGTAGAAGTGCATGCGGCAGGACTCGCTGGCGCCTTCCAGGGCGCTGCGGTGGATGGTCACCACGTTGGCGGTGCTCAGGGCGATGACGTCGGCCGTGCGGGGGCCTCCCCGCCGCGTGACGACGGCCATCTCGCCGAAGCAATCCCCCGGGGAAAGCAGGTTGAGGACGCGGCCATTCTTGGCCACCTTGAGTTCGCCCCCGATGAGAAGGCAGAAAAAGCTGCCCTCGTCGCCGTCCCGGACGATGTGGGTTTCAGCCGGAATCCGCTCCCACTGGGCGAAACCGAGAACCTCCCAGAGCTCCGGGTCTGGAAAATCCTGAAAGAAGGGCATGGCCCGCAGCAGGTCGAATTTCTCCGTGGCGGGAAGCTCGAACTTGCGCGTGCGCAGCGAGCGCTTACGGGCCGCCTGGGCCAGATCGTGGGCGAAGTGCTCCCAGGTCTGGTAGCGGGCGTGCACATCCTTGGCCATGGCCCGCGCCACGACGGTGTCCAGGGCGGGGGGAAGTTCCGGGCGCAGGAAGGAGGGTTCGGAGGCCTGGGTGTGGATGATCTGGTAGATCATGCTGTAGCTGGTGCTGGCCTGGAAGGGAAGCTCTCCGGTCAGCAACTGGTAAAGGACGACCCCCAGGGAGTAGATGTCGGTGCGGTGGTCCAGGGGCTGCTCCTGCACCTGCTCCGGCGACATATAGGCGGGTGAGCCGATGCCCGAGACCTGGGTACGCTCCAGGTTTTCCCGGGTGATGGCGGCGCCGAAGTCGGAAATCTTGATGTCGGACTGCGGCGACATGAGGATGTTGGCCGGCTTGATGTCGCGATGGGTGATGCCGAGGCGGAAGGCGTGGTCCAGGGCCCGGGTGCATTTGAAGACGATTTCGATGACCCGCTCCACCGGCAGCAGATCCCGGGGCCGGGCGTGGGCTTCCAGTGTGCCGCCGGGCACGAATTCCATGACGATGTAGGACAAGGTGTCCGCCACCACCGCGTCGAAAATCTGGACGATGTGTGGATGGTCGAGCTTGCCGACCAGGGAGGCTTCGTTGAGAAACAGGTGGGAATAGACCCGGCTGCGATCCGGGTCGCGCAGGGCTTCGGGGGTGGCCACCTTGATGGCCACGTCCCGCTGGGCGAAGGGGTCGAGCCCCAGGTACACGGTGCTGGTGGCGCCCTGCCCCAGCTCGCGGATGATTTCGTATTTGCCGAGTTTCTTAATCATCCGCGAGGCGCCCGCGGGCGCGGAGGATGGCGGCCTTGACCTGGTCCGGGGCGGTGCCACCGATGTGCTTGCGGGAGGCGAGCGAACCCTCGACGGTGAGCACGGCAAAAACATCCTCGCCAATCAGGGGCGAGAAAGCTTGCAACTCGGCCAGGGCCAGTTGCGGCAGATCCACGCCCTTCTGCTCGGCGGCCTTGACGGCATGGCCGACGGCCTCGTGGGCGTCGCGGAAGGGCAGGCCCTTTTTGGCCAGGTAGTCGGCCAGATCGGTGGCGGTGGCGAAGCCCTGGCTCAGTGCCGCTCTCATGTTGTCGGCGCGGACCGTGATGCCACCGGCCATGTCGGCGAAGATGCGCAAGGTGTCGGTGACGGTATCCACGGCGTCGAAGAGGGGCTCCTTGTCCTCCTGATTATCCTTGTTGTAGGCCAGGGGCTGGGACTTCATCAAGGTGAGCAGGGCGACGAGATGGCCGGTCACCCGGCCGGTCTTGCCCCGGGCCAGCTCCGGCACGTCCGGGTTTTTCTTCTGGGGCATGATCGAGGAGCCGGTACAGAAGCGGTCGGCGATCTGGATGAAGCCGACCCGGGGGCTCATCCACATCACCAGTTCCTCGGAAAGGCGGCTGATGTGGGTCATGAGCAGGGCGCAGGCGGCACAGAATTCGATGGCGAAGTCCCGGTCGGAAACGGCGTCCAGGGAGTTTTCGCAGACTCCCTCGAAGCCGAGTTCGGCGGCGACGAATTCCCGGTCGATGGGGTAGGTGGTGCCGGCCAGGGCGGCGGCGCCCAGGGGCAGGCGATTGGTGCGTTTGCGGCAGTCGGCGAAGCGTTCGCCGTCGCGGCCGAACATCTCGAAATAGGCCAGCATGTGGTGGCCGAAGGTCACCGGCTGGGCGACCTGGAGGTGGGTGAAGCCGGGCATGGGGGTGGCGGCTTCCTTCTCGGCCAGATCGAGGAGGGCGCTGCGGAAGGCACGGATGAGGCCGAGGATGTCGTCGATGGCGTCGCGCAGGTAGAGGCGGATGTCGGTGGCCACCTGGTCGTTGCGCGAGCGGCCGGTATGCAGGCGCTTGCCTGCATCGCCGACCAGGGCCGTGAGGCGCTTCTCGATATTGAGGTGCACGTCTTCCAGATCGAGGGACCACTCGAAGACACCGGATTCGATCTCGGTCGCCACCTGGGCCATGCCCCGCTCGATGTCGGCCAGGTCGGCGGCGGCGATGATGCCCTGCCGGGCCAGCATGCGCGCGTGGGCCAGGGAGCCGCGGATGTCCTGGCGCCACATGCGGCGGTCGAAATCCACCGAGGCCGTGTAGCGTTTGACGAGATCGGAGACGGGTTCGGAGAAGCGGCCGGCCCAGGTGTATTGTGCAGCGTTGGAAGTCATTTTCAGTGGCGCAAATCGGGGTTAGAGTTCCGTTTGGCATGCGCGCAGGGCGCGAACGGAAAGATTCGGGAAGCGAAATGATAAGGCAAATCCAGGCGGTTCATCCCCTGCCGGACTGGCGCAATCTCGGGGTCGTGTTGCGTGTGCTGCTTGGAGGCAACGCCCTGGCCCTGGGTGCGGCCCTCCTGCAAAGCCCCGATCTGCGCGGCTGGCCCTGGCGCTTCGTCGAGCTGTCTGCCCTGGTGGAGCCCTTGCTGCTCATCAGCCTGGGCATCGTCGCCGGGGCGCGGGATGTGTTGTGGAAGCTGCCTCCCCGTGCCGCCCAGGCGACGGTGGTGGGGCTCGCCGCGGGACTCGCCGCCCTGCAGAGCGACCTGTGGGCCTGGATCGGCCTCGACCAGGGAACCCCCTGGGAGAGCCTGCGCGCGGCCCTCATCGCGGGGGGCGGGGCGGCGCTTCTGTTGGCTTATTTCGACCTGCGCTTGCGGGCCATTTCACCGTCCATGAGCGAAGCGCGTCTTTCGGCGCTCAACGCCCGCATCCGGCCCCACTTTCTCTTCAATTCCCTCAACGCCGTGCTGTCCCTCATCCGGGCGGAGCCGCGGCGGGCTGAGGAGGCGCTGGAGTCCCTGTCGGATCTCTTTCGCGCGGCCCTGCGGGATCCGGCGGAGCGGGTGCCCCTGTCGGATGAAATTGCCCTGGCCCGCCAGTACCTCGACCTGGAGCGCCTGCGCCTGGGCGAACGTCTGCACGTGCGGTGGGAGGTGGCCGATCTCCCCCTGGACGAGGCGATTCCGCCCCTCATGCTCCAGCCCCTGCTGGAAAACGCCGTCTATCACGGCATCGAGCCGCGGCCGCAAGGGGGCACCATCGACATCGCCTTCTCCCGCCGCGCCGATGAACTGCTCATCGTCATCGCCAACCCGGCGGGCGGCGGCGGTCACGCCCGGGGCAACCACATGGCGGTGGCCAACATCCGCGAACGCCTCGCCCTGTATTACGATCTGGAAGCCCGCCTCGACATCGAGGAAGGCACCGATGTCTACCGCGTCCTCATTCACCTGCCATGCCGCACACGACCCCAGCCCTGACCCTCCTGGTAGTGGACGACGAGCCCCTGGCCCGCGCACGCCTGCGGGAACTCCTGGCCGACATCGCCCCCAGCCTGCCCAACACCTGCGTGGGTGAGGCGGGCAACGGCCTGGAAGCCCTCGACTTTCTCCGCCATACGCCGGTGGATGTCGTCCTGGCCGACATCCGCATGCCCGGCATGGACGGTATCGAACTGGCCGGCCATCTGGGGGGGCTGGAGGACGGCCCGGCGGTGATCTTCACCACGGCCTACGACGGCTACGCGGTGCAGGCCTTCGACCTCAACGCCATCGACTACCTGCTCAAACCGGTGCGGGCGCAGCGGCTCCTGGCTGCCCTGCAGAAGCTGCATCCGGTGCGTGGCAAGACGGGAGAGGCGCTCCAGGCCATCGGTCGCGAGATGCGTGGCAGCGGGCGCAGCCATCTTTCCTGCCACGAGCGGGGGCGGCTGCTCCTGGTGCCGGTGGCGGATGTGCTCTATTTCAAGGCCGATCTCAAATACGTCACCGCCCGTACCCGGGAGCGCGAGTATCTGCTCGACGACGCCCTGACCCACCTGGAGCAGGAATTTGCCGAGCGCTTCCTGCGTCTGCACCGGGCGGTCCTGGTGGCGCGCGATGCCCTGGCCGGCTTCGAGCGGACCGCGGGGGACGACGCCGAGGCTTACGGCTGGGCCCTGGTGCGCGGCGTGCCCGACCGCCTGCCGGTGAGCCGCCGCCAGTGGGCGGTGGCGCGGGCCCTGGCCACCGCCGGTTAGGGCGGGGCTGCGTGGTAGAATCGGCGCCCTCCCGTCGCGAGCCGCCTGCCATGTCCGCACCCGCCCAGATCGTCATCGCCTCCCGTGAATCCCGCCTCGCCCTGTGGCAGGCCGAGCATGTCCGGGATCGTCTGTCGGCCCTCAATCCTGGCGCCACGGTCAGTATCCTGGGCATGACCACCCAGGGGGACCAGATTCTCGACCGGCCCCTGGCCCAGATCGGCGGCAAGGGCCTGTTCATCAAGGAACTCGAAGTCGCCATGGCCGAAGGCCGCGCCGACCTCGCCGTGCACTCCATGAAGGACGTGCCCATGGTCATGCCGGAAGGCTTCGTCCTGGCGGCCATCTCCGAGCGCGAGAATCCGCGGGACGCCTTTGTTTCCAACCGCTACGCCAGCCTGGACGATCTTCCCGCGGGGGCCGTGGTCGGAACGTCCAGCCTGCGCCGCGAGGCCCTGCTGCGGGCCCGCTATCCGCAGCTGGAAATCCGCAGCCTGCGCGGCAATCTCGACACGCGCCTGCGCAAACTCGACGAGGGCCAGTACGACGCCATCATCCTGGCCGGCGCCGGGCTCATCCGTCTGGGGCTCAAGGACCGCATCCGTTCGCTTCTGACGCCGGAGCAGTCGCTGCCGGCGCCGGGGCAGGGGGCGCTGGGGATCGAGCTCGTCGCGGGCGCAGGCGCCATGGCGGCCGTCGTCGCCCCCCTCAACGATGCCGTCACCGCCCAGTGTGTGCGGGCCGAGCGCGCTTTTTCCCGTGCCCTGGGGGGAAGCTGTCAGGTGCCCCTGGGGGCCTACGCCATCATCGAAGACGATGGACGCCTCTGGCTGCGTGGCTTCGTCGCCACCCCCGACGGCAAGGACATGGTGGCCGGAGAACTGCGCGGCGATCCGGCCGCCGACGAGGCGCTGGGGCAGGAGCTGGCCGACCGGCTCCGGACCCAGGGCGCCGGCGCCATCCTGGAAAAGCTCGCCGCCTGCGCATGAGTCCGGGCGGCCCCCTGGCCGGGCGCACCATCGTCGTCACCCGTCCGCGGGACCAGGCCGGCCCCCTGGTCGAAGCCATCGCCGCCGCCGGCGGGACGCCGCTGCTCTTTCCCCTGCTGGAGATTTCTCCGCCCGACGACGCGGCACCCTTGGCCGCAGCGGTGGCCCGCCGGGACGAGTTCCGCATCGCCGTGTTCATCAGTCCCAACGCCGTGACCTACGCCCTGCCTGCCCTGCTGGCTGCGGGGCCGTGGCCCGCAGGACTCCTGCCGGCCGCTGTCGGCCAGGGGACGGTGAAGGCCTTGGCGGCAGCGGGCGTGGAGGGCTGCATCGCGCCCCGGGAACGCTTCGATTCGGAGGCTCTGCTCGCCCTGTCCGCCCTGCAGGCCGAGGGTGTGGCCGGGCGCGGCGTCGCCATCTTTCGCGGTGACGGCGGGCGCGAACTGCTGGCCGATACCCTGCGCGAGCGCGGGGCGCGCGTCGAGTGCATTCCCTGCTATCGCCGCTCGCCTCCGGCCGGCGGGATCGACGCCCTGCGCGAAGCCTGGGCAGCGGGCGCTCTGGATGCCATCACGGTGTCGAGCAGCGAGGGCCTGCGCCATCTGGTCGACTTGGTGGGCGCCGAGGCTCGCCGCGAGCTCGAGGCAACGCCGCTCTTCGTCCCCCATGCCCGCATCGCCGAATGCGCACGGGAGCTTGGTCTCGAGCGGGTGGTGCTCACCGGCCCCGCCGACGTGGGCATTCTTGCCGGACTGTGCGCTTATAATTGGGGCGTATAAGCCCCCGCCGCCCGGAATGGCCCGGTTCCCGGGGCGGCGCAACTTTGCCTCGCCGGCAGAGCCCACAATAAGGAGGAGACCGTGCTCAATATCGACATGCGCAAGATCTACAACTTTTACCCGGTGGAACCGGCGCCCGACCCGGGAAACCTGCCCACCGGCGGCGATCTCTACTACGAGTGCCTGGACTGCACCGGGATCGTCAGTTCTGTTCCGCGCATCAAGGCGGTCTGTACCTGCGGCAATATCACCGGCAACGGCGGCGTGGCGACCATCCGCGACCCGTCCCGGGTGCGCGTGGTGCGCGGCAAACTCAAGTAGGCTGCGGCAAAGGGGCAGGGGCCCGCTTCTTCGCCGGGCTCCGCTTCGCTACACCCAGTCCCGGGCGCAAAGGAAAACGTCGTAAAGGCGTGCTTCCGGCGTTCCGGGTTCCGGCTTCCAGTCGTAGCGCCACTTCACCACCGGCGGCAGGGACATGAGGATGGATTCGGTGCGCCCGCCCGATTGCAGGCCGAAGAGGGTGCCGCGGTCCCACACCAGATTGAACTCGACGTAGCGGCCGCGGCGGTAGGCTTGGAAGTCCCTTTCCCGCTCGCCGTAGGGCGTGGCACGGCGGCGGGCCAGTATGGGCAGATAGGCGTGGGTGAAGGCTTCGCCCACCGCCCGGGTGAGGGCGAAGCAGCGCTCGAAGGGCGTCTCGCCGCCGGGACCGGCTTCATTGAGATCGTCGAAGAACACGCCGCCCACGCCGCGGGGTTCGTTGCGGTGCTTGAGGAAGAAATACTCGTCGCACCACTTCTTGTACCTGGCGTGAACCTTGGGCCCGTAGGGCGCCAGGGCCTCGCGGCAGGTGGCGTGGAAGTGGCGCGCGTCGTCCTCCTCGCCGTAGTAGGGGGTCAGGTCCATGCCGCCGCCGAACCACCAGACGTCTTCCTCGCCGGGCTTGCTGGCGACGAAGCAGCGCACGTTCATGTGCGCCGTCGGGCAGTAAGGATTGCGCGGGTGCAGCACCAGCGACACGCCCATGGCCTCCCAGGCGCGGCCCGCCAGTTGGGGGCGCACCGCAGTGGCGGAAGCCGGCAGCTTGTCGCCGGTGACGTGGGAGAAATTGACCCCGCCCCGCTCGAAGAAGTCGCCGTCCTCAATGAGGCGGGACATGCCGCCGCCGCCCTCCGGCCGCTGCCAGGAATCGGAACGGAAGGGCTGGCCGTCGAAGGCTTCCAGTTCGGCCACGATGCGCCCTTGCAGGCCGGTGAAGAAATCCTTGAGGCGGGTGGTGTCCATGGGGCTACTTAAGGTGGTAGGTCAGGGCGTCGCCGTTCACCGAAATTTTTCCGATAACCACGAGTTCCTTAACGATGTGGGGGAAGTCCGTGCCTGTGCCACTCTTCTTGAAATGGCTGGCAAGATGGGCAGCGAGGGTTCCTGGCTTCTTTGGGCGCGTGCGCGGTTGAAGGGAATTTAGGTGGAGAAGGACTTCATTCAGCGTCGGCGAACGTACCCTGCATGGAGAAGGCGTTGGGGTGTCATCCTCCTGGTGCGCCGAATCCGGCAGAGGCAGTGGTGGCTCCGGCGATGATGAAGCCATGGAGTGGCCGGCCTCCTCATTGGTCAGGAATTTTCCAAGTTCCTCAACGCGCTTGCAGAGGATGTTTCGCTTGTTCAGGTAGCTGATCAGCGGATCGAAACCAGCGTCCTTCGAGAGAACGAAAATTCTGCGCTTTCGCCCATCGACAGCGGAGAGCAGACCGATGGTGTACGCAATATGGAAGTCCAGCGCATTCTTCCCATGCCCCTCCATTTGTATCCACTGAAGGCGATTTCCGAAAGGCTGGGTCTGGCGCACCAGGGAAGTCGGGAGTTTCGTCTGGTGTGGGCCGACAAATACACGAACCTCGTAGTCGGTGTTTCTCAGCTTTTTCAAGTAATCCAGATCCTGGATATTCTCGAAATCGACCAGAAGCACCGGCTCGTTTTCGCTGGTCATGGGGTTTCTCCCGATGGGTGGGGGTCAGCGGCTGAGGGCGCGGTGGCCGATGTCCTTGCGGTATTGCAGGCCGTCCCAGGTGATCCGCCCGGCGGCCTCGTAGGCCAGCTTCTGCGCCTGGCGGACGTTCTCGCCCAGGGCGGTGACGCACAGCACGCGGCCTCCGGAGGTGACGACCTGGCCATCCTTTTCTGCCGTGCCGGCGTGAAAGACGTGGACAGCGTCGGAAAAGGCGTTGCCCTCGGGCAGTCCGGCGATGGGGTCGCCCTTCTTCGGCGTGTCGGGGTAGCGGGCGGCGGCGAGGACGACGCCCAGGGCGATGCGGCGGTCCCACTCGGCTTCCACCTGGTCCAGGGTGCCGGCGACGCCGTGTTCCAGCAGATCGACGAAGTCGGACTTCAAACGCATGAGGATGGGCTGGGTCTCGGGGTCGCCCATGCGGCAATTGAATTCCAGGGTCTTGACCGTTCCGTCCTTGGCGATCATCAGGCCGGCGTAGAGGAAGCCGGTGTAGGGGATGCCGTCGGCCGCCATGCCGCGCACCGTGGGCAGGATGACTTCCCGCATGGCCTTGGCGTGGATTTCCGGGGTGACCACCGGGGCCGGCGAATAGGCGCCCATGCCGCCGGTGTTGGGGCCGGTGTCGCCGTCGCCGATGCGCTTGTGGTCCTGGCTGGAGGCCAGGGCCAGGACGTTCTTGCCGTCCACCATGACGATGAAGCTGGCTTCCTCGCCATCGAGGAATTCCTCGATGACGACGCGGGCGCCCGCCTCATTGTGCTGCACGCCCAGCTTGTTGCCGGACAGCATGTCGTCGATGGCGGCGTGGGCCTCGGCCAGGGTCATGGCGACGACCACACCTTTGCCGGCCGCGAGGCCGTCGGCCTTGATGACGATGGGGGCGCCCTTCCTGTCGATGTAGGCGTGGGCGGCCGTGGCATCTGAGAAGGTCTCGAACTCGGCCGTCGGGATGCCGTGGCGGGCCATGAAGCGCTTGGCGAAATCCTTGGAGGATTCGAGCTGGGCGGCTTCCTTGGTGGGGCCGAAGATCTTCAGGCCGCGGGCGCGGAAGATATTGACCACTCCGGCAGCCAGGGGCGCCTCGGGACCGACGACGGTGAGATGGATCTTTTCCTTTGCGGCGAAATCGGCCAGCGCGACCGGATCCCCGAGGGCGATGTTCTGCAACTCGTGCTCCCGGGCCGTGCCGGCGTTGCCCGGGGCGACGTAAACCTTTTGCAGACCGGGGGATTTGGCGAGGCGCCAGGCCATGGCGTGCTCACGACCGCCGGAGCCGATGACGAGGAGTTTCATGCGTGGTTTTCCTTCAATTTCCCATAGTGCGATTTCGCGGACGGCGAAGGCGTGACGCGAAGACGCGCCGAAGACAGTGCTGTTGCACGGCGAGGCGAAGTCGACAAGTCACGGCGCAGCCGGGCACGAAATCAGTGGCGGAAGTGGCGGGCGCCGGTGAAGACCATGGCGATGCCGTGCTCGTCGGCCGCGGCGATGACTTCCTCGTCGCGCATGGAGCCGCCGGGCTGGATGACTGCCACGGCGCCGGCTTCGGCCACCACGTCGAGGCCGTCGCGGAAGGGGAAGAAGGCATCCGACGCCACGACCGAACCCTTGAGCGACAGGCCGGCGTTGGTGGCCTTGATGCTGGCGATCCGGGTCGAATCGACGCGGCTCATCTGGCCTGCCCCGACCCCCAGGGTCATGCCGCCGCCGCAGAAGACGATGGCGTTGGACTTGACGAACTTGGCGACGCGCTCGGCGAAGAGCAGGTCTTCGATCTGCGTAGGCGTAGGCTGCACCTTAGTGACCACCTTCAGACCGGAAGCCTGGGCGGTGAAGTCGTCGGCCGTCTGCACCAGCAGGCCGCCGCCGACGCGCTTCAGTTCCAGCTTGTTGAGGTCACGGCCGAGGGGCACCACCAGGACGCGCAGGTTGGTCTTGGCGGCGAGCGCCGCCTTGGCTTCGGCGGTGAAGGACGGGGCGAGCAGCACTTCGACGAAGTGCTTTCTTTCGTTCATGGCGTTGACCACGTCGAGGCCGACTTCGCCGTTGAAGGCGATGATGCCGCCGAAAGCGGAGGTGGAGTCGGTCTTGAAGGCCTTTTCGTAGGCGCCGAGCAGGGTGCCGGCGATGGCCACGCCGCAGGGGTTGGCGTGCTTGATGATGACGCAGGCGCGTTGGCCGGCACTCGCGTCGAAAGCCTTGACGCACTCCCAGGCGGCGTCCGAATCGGCGATGTTGTTGTAGGACAGTTCCTTGCCCTGCAACTGGGTGTAGGCGGCGATGCTGCCGGCCAACGGCGTCGTGTCGCGGTAGAAGGCGGCCGACTGGTGGGCGTTCTCGCCGTAACGCAGAATTTCCACCCGGTCGAAGGCCAGTTGCAGCCTGGCCGGGAAGATCGCCGGGGTCGGGGCAGCCTCTGCCGGCTTGGACTCGGCATTTTCTTCCAGGCCGGTCAGCCAGTTGGCGATCATGCTGTCGTAGCGGGCGGTGTGGGTGAAGGCTTTCTTGGCCAGATTGAAGCGGGTGGCCAGTTGCAGGGCGCCGCCGTTGGCCTTCATCTCGTCGAGCAGCGGCTGGTAGTCGGCCGGATCGGTGACGATCGCGACGCCGGCGTAGTTCTTGGCCGAGGAACGGACCATGGCCGGACCGCCGATGTCGATGTTCTCGATGGCGTCTTCCAGCGTCACGCCGGCCTTGGCGATGGTGGCGGCGAAGGGGTAGAGATTCACGCACACCAGGTCGATCATCGGAATGCCGTGCTGCTCGAGGGTGGCCCTGTGCTCGGCCAGATCCCGGCGGGCCAGGATGCCGCCGTGCACCTTGGGGTGCAGGGTCTTGACCCGGCCATCGAGCATTTCCGGGAAGCCGGTGTAGTCGCCGATTTCGGTGACGGCCAGGCCGGCATCCCGCAGCAGCTTGGCGGTGCCGCCGGTGGACAGGAGCTTGACGCCCTGGGCGGCAAGGCCCTGGGCGAATGCGAGTACACCCGTCTTGTCGGAGACGGAAATCAGGGCTTGCTTGACGGTCATGGGAATCTAAAGAAGTTGGTATTCGGTGAGTTTCTTGCGCAGGGTGTTGCGATTGATGCCGAGCATGTCGGCCGCCAGGGTCTGGTTGCCGCTGGCCTTGGCCAGGACCACCTGCAGCATGGGTTTCTCCACACTTTTTAGTACCATGTCATATATTGCCGCCGGTTTTTCCCCATCCAGGTCGTGAAAGTACTGCTCGAGGGCGCCCACGACGCACGCCGATATGTCTTGTTGGCTCATGCTGCCAACTCCTCCTTTGTGTGGATATATTGCAGATGCTCGGACCGTCCGGCCAGGTCGTAAAAGAAGTCATTCACGGCCTGGCGTTGCAGCTCGATGCTGGGCAACTGGTTCATGTAATGGCGAAAGGCGGCTGAACCTGCCAATCCTTTCGTGTACCACGCGATATGTTTCCTCGCGACCCGAAAGCCCGTCTCCAACCCGTAAAAGGCGTAGAGGTCTTCCAGGTGCTCCTGCAGGATGCCGTGGATTTCATCGACCCGGGCCGGCGGCAGATGCTCGCCGGTCTTCAGGTAATGTTCGATTTCCCGGAACAGCCAGGGGCGGCCCTGGGCGGCGCGGCCGATCATGAGGCCGTCGGCGCCGGTCCTGTCGAGGACTTGCCGGGCTTTTTCCGGGGTGGCGATGTCGCCGTTGGCGATGACCGGGATGCCGACCAGGGTCTTCACCAGGGAAATGGTGTCGTACTCCGCCTCGCCCGTGTATTGCTGGCAGCGGGTGCGACCGTGGATGGCCACGGCGCGCACGCCTGCGCTCTCGGCGATGCGGGCGATGGTGGGGGCGTTCTTGTTGGCCAGGTTCCAGCCGGTGCGGAACTTGAGCGTCACCGGCGTGCCCGGCACGGCGCCGACCACGGCGTCGAGGATGGCGCCCACCAGCTTCTCGTTCTGCATCAGGGCCGAGCCGGCCATGACGTTGCACACCTTCTTGGCCGGGCACCCCATGTTGATGTCGATGATCTGGGCGCCGTTGTCGACGTTGTGGCGGGCGGCCTCGGCCATCATCTTCGGGTCGGCGCCGGCGATCTGCACCGAGATCGGCGCCACTTCGCCTTCGTGGTTGGCGCGGCGCAGGGTCTTGGCGCTGCCGTAGAGCAGCGAATTGGAGGTCACCATCTCGGAAACCGCCAGCCCGGCGCCCATTTTCTTGCACAACTGGCGGAAGGGGCGATCAGTGACCCCGGCCATGGGCGCGACGAAAAGGTTGTTGCGGAGCTTGAAACCGAGGAAATCCATGGGCGCGCGCAGGCCGGTAAAGCAGGCGGGGGGAGAGGCGGGATTCTACCTCAAGCGGCGCCTAAGAAATAGTCAGGCGGGGGTTTTCCCGGAGGGGCGGGGCGGGACTGGCGGTGCTTCCGAAGAGGTTCGGGATCGGCTGGCGTGGGGCCGCGACAGCCCCCCGCGCCCCGGTCGCGCAGGGCGAACCGGGAAGCGGGGCGCCGAAGGGAATTTTCCCGGGCGCTCAGGCGAAACTGACCTGCTCGCCGTCCGGCCGATAGGCCAGGAGATGGGAAACCATGCCACCCTGGATCGACTTGACCATTGTTTCCAGGGCCTGCTGCGCATCGTCGTCGCTGGGGCCGCGCCGGTCGTTGCCCCCCAGGCAGCCGACGAAGACCAGATCCCAGGATTGGCCGGTATGGCGGGACTCCTCGACCAGTTCCGTGAAGCTTTGCAATTCGCTGGTCTTCTTGTCCACGAACATGACCGGCGCCAGGGCGCCGCCGCGGCCGTTCTCGAAGCGGCGAATCTCCTCGGGACTGGCGTTCTCGGGCAATTCGGCGCGGGTGAAGACAAAGAGCAGGCGCTGGGGATTGGCTTGCTGGCGGGCGGCGGTGAGGAGGTCGGCGAAGCTGGCGATGGTCACGGAAAAATCCTTGGCGGCATTGGAGGGTCGGGGAAGGGGTTCAGAGTACGAAGGCGATGGCGAGCAGCAGGGCGAAGACGAGTTGAAGGCCGGCGGTGGCAGCCAGCAGGGTGTTGAAGACGGGGCCCACCGGTTCCCGGCAGAAGCGGCGAACCAGTCCAAGACCCAGCGGCAGGGTGAGTAGGGGCAGGGTGCTCGCCGGCCCCAGGCTGGGGACCAGAAGCCCCAGGCCGAGGTAGGGGGCGAGCATCTCGGCCCGGTAGAGCTGACGGGTGGCGGGGCGGCCCAGGAGCACGGCCAGGGTGTTCTTGCCGTTGCGGGCGTCCCCGTCCAGGTCCCGGTAGTTGTTGACGGTGATGACCGCCGCCGCGTGGAGGCCGATCAGGCCCCCCGCCACCAGGGCCAAGGGCGTGAGGGCGAGGGTTTGCAGGTAGTAGCTGCCGCCCACGGCGACCAGGCCGAAGAAAATCCAGACGAAAACTTCCCCCAGGGGCCGGTAGGCGATGGGAAAAGGCCCGCCCGTATAGGCCCAGCCGGCGGCGAGGGACGCGAGGCCGATGGCGACGATGGGCCAGCCGCCGTGGAAGGCCAGATAGACGCCGCATAGCAGCGCCAGGAAAAAGGCCCCCCAGGCCCCGCGCCGCACCTGGGCGGGTGTCAGCCAGCCCTGGGCGGTGGCCCGCGGCGGACCCAGGCGGTCCGGGGTGTCGCTGCCGCGCAGGAAATCGCCCACGTCGTTGAACAGATTGGTGCCGATCTGGATCAAGGCCGCCGCCAGGATGGCCGCCAGCAGGGGCCCCCCCAGCAGCCGGCCCGTGTCGTGCCACGCCACCGCCGTCCCCACCACGACCGGCGACAGGGACACGGTCAGGGTCTTGGGGCGGAGTACGAGGAACCAGGCCTGGAGGAGGGGCATGGGGGGCGGTGAGGGTGGTGGGGGTGAGGAGGGAAAGGGGGGGCTCGGCACGTGATGTCTTGCCGCATTTCACCTTGGATGTATCGCTTCCTCCGCTCCTCTTACGGCCAGGCCCGTGCTCCCCAGATCATGCGCTTGGCGACGAAATGGCGGGCAGGGGGGCAGAGGTCCAGGGCGAGCAGTCCCAGGCCCCGCAGCAGCTTGAGGGGGGGGATGTCGTTGGAGAAGGCGCGCACGATGCTGTCGGTGAACAAGGCACCGCCCCGGCGGTCGAGGCGGCGCCGGGCGGCGTGGGTCTTGAGGGCGGCGGGTTCCGGGCCGTGGTCCAGGAGCGCCGTGGCCAGTTCCCTGGCATCGCGCAGGCCCAGGTTGAAGCCCTGTCCGGAGACCGGGTGCAGGGTCTGGGCGGTATTGCCGACCCACACCTGGCGGCCGTCGGCGAGTTGGTCCCGTAGGCGCAGGGCCAGCGGAAACCGGCTGCGGGGTCCGGGGTTGGCGAAGCGGATGCGGCCGCCGAATTGCCCTTGCAGCGCGGCAATGAAGCCGGCGTCGTCGAGGGCCATGACCCGGTCGGCCTTTTCCGGGGGCAGGGTGAAGACCACCGAGTATTCTTCCCCCAGGGGCAGCAGGGCCAGGGGGCCGTCAGGCGTGAAGCGTTCCCAGGCCCGGCGGTCATGGCCCGGCGTCGGAGTCACCTCGGCGATCACCGCGTGCTGGCGGTAGTCGCTGACCGAGACGCCGGGGTCGTCGGTAGGGGTGCCTTCGGCGTGCACCAGGATTTTCGCGGCGATGCGGCGCACTTCGCCGCCCTGGCGCAGGGTGACCCAAACGCGGTCTTCGCCAGGGCTGATGTCCAGGATTTCGCTTTCTTCCAGCACGCTGCCGGCGGGCAGGCGGGCCGCCAGGGCGCTGGCGAGATCGCGGTAGCGCACGACGTAGCCCAGGCCAGGCAGGCCGTGTTCGGCGCGGTCCATCACGGTGCGACCGAAGCCCCCTTTCTGGGAGACGTGGATGGTTTCGATGGGCGTCGCCGCCCGGGCGGGCCAGGCGCCCAGGGGTTCGAGCAATTGCCGGGCGCCGTGGGAGAGGGCCAGGGCCCGTGGGTCGCCGGCCTGGGCGGCCAGGGGGCGGCGATCGACGAGGCGCACGCTGTAGGGCCCGTCCGCCAGGGCCAGCGCCAGGGTCATGCCCACAGGGCCGGCGCCGACGATCAGCACGTCGATGCAGGAAGGGGCGTCAGTCATGGCGCATGACTTCCTCGATTTCGGCCACCGTTTTGGGCGCAGTGGTGTAGACGTCGCAGCCATCCTCGGTGACCCGCACGTCGTCCTCGATGCGGATGCCGATTCCGGCCAGGGCGGGCGGGATGTCGGCGGCGGGGCGGATGTAGAGGCCAGGCTCGACGGTCAGCGTCATGCCAGGCAGCAGGGGCGTCCAGTCGTTGCCGATCTTGTAGTCGCCGGCGTCGTGTACGTCCAGGCCCAGCCAGTGGCCGGTGCGGTGCATGTAGAAACGCTGGTAGGCCTTGCTGTCGATGAGGTTGTCGACGTCGCCGGTGAGCAGCTTCAGGTCGACGAGCCCCCGGGTGAGCACCCGCAGGGCGGCCTCGTGGGCCTCCATGAAGTGGCGGCCGGGGGCGATGGCGGCGAAGGCCGCGTTCTGCGCCGCCAGCACGATTTCGTAAACGTCCTTCTGGGCGGCGTTGAAACGGCCACCAACCGGGAAGCTGCGGGTGATGTCCGAGGCGTAGCCCTGCACTTCGCAGCCGGCGTCGATGAGGACCAGGGTGTTGTCGTTGAGCACCTTGTCGTTGCTGACGTAGTGCAGCACGCAGGCGTTGGCGCCGCCGGCGACGATGGGGGTGTAGGCGTGGGCGTCGGCGCCGCGGCGGCGGAATTCGTAGGTCAACTCGGCTTCCAGTTCGTACTCCGCCATGCCCGGCCGGCAGGCGCGCATGGCCCGGGCGTGGCCGGCGCTGGCGATGTCGGCGGCGCGGCGCTGGAGCGCGGTTTCCGCACTGTCCTTGATGAGGCGCAGGGCATCGAGCTCGGCCCGCAGGTCATGGATGGCCCGGGGCGCCCGGATGCCGGCCCGGGCCTGGGCGCGGACGGCGTTCAGGGCCTGGTTGACCCGGCCGTCCCAGGCGGGGTCGTGGCCGACGGCGTGCCACAGGGTCGGGCGGTCGGCCAGCAGTTGCGGCAGGCGCTTGTCGAGTTCGCTGATGGGGTAAGCGGCGTCGAAGCCGAAAGCGGCCTTGGCCGCCTTGGGCCCGTAGCGGAAGCCGTCCCAGATTTCGCGCTCCTCGTTCTTTTCGCGGCAGAAGAGAATGGATTTCGGCCGCTGTCCCCCCACCAGCACCAGCACCGCGTCCGGTTCCGGAAAGCCGGTGAGATACCAGAAATAGCTGTCGAAACGGTAGGGGTGGTGGGCGTCGCGGTTGCGGATGACCTCGGGGGCCGTAGGGACGATAGCGACGCCGGAGTCTATGGTCTGCAACAGGCGCTTGCGGCGGGCGAGAAAGTGGGCGTGGGTCATGATGCTTCGGGTTCCGTACTCCAGCGCAGCCGGGCAATGGATTTGAATTTGGCAATGCCAAGCGCACCGCGTTCATTGCGGGACTTTGATCCCGGCGCGGTCAACGCCGCGATCACCGCCTCGCGTGACGCTTCGTATATTTTTTGCGCCTCAAGATGCTCATTCAGCAACACCAGCAGGACTGCATCGAATGTCTTGGTGATATCCAGTGCGCCCAGGCGTTGACCGGGGCTTGCGCCGGGCAGAATACAACGCCCCTTGATTTGAATCTTGATCGTCTGCGCGCCACGCCGCTCGATAGCATCGTAACCCGCCTGACGGGCAGTCGTGAGTTCGAGGCCAAGGAGCCGGGCGGCTTCGTATTCCGCAACTTCGCCCGTGATACCCAGTGGCTTGCCTGTCAGAGCGCGATAGCGCCGGGCGAGCAATTTGGCGTCGGCGAGCAGCGTCAGAATGGCATCAGACATTGGCGCTCCGTTCGTAGGTCACGATGTCGTTGCCGTCGCGGGTTAGCAGTTGCAGCAGCTTGGGGTGCAGGAAGAGCTTTTCGCGCCCTGCCGTGATTTCGCGCAGGACGCCGAGGGCGACGAGGTCTTTCAGGTAACGCGAGGCCGCCTGCCGCTGGGCGATGTCCTTGTCGATCAGGTCGCTGATGCGGCAATAGGGCTGCTCGAAGATGACGTCGATGAGATCGCGGCTGTAAATCTTGGGCAGGCGATTGCGGACGAATTCCGCGGTGTGCTCGGAGAGCGTCCGGATGGCCGCAATCTTGGCCGTGGTCCAGGCGGCGGTGTCGGCCACGGCGTCGAGCATGAAGAGCGTCCATTCCTCCCAGGCACCGTCGCTGGTGACGGCAAGCAGCAGGCGGTAGTAGTCGGCCTTGCGGGCGATCAGGTAGCGGCTGAGATAGAGAATGGGCAGGCTGAGCAGGTTTTCCTGGATCAGCCAGAGGATGTTGATGATGCGCCCGGTGCGTCCGTTGCCGTCGGCGAAGGGGTGGATGGCCTCGAATTGATAGTGGCCCACCGCCATGCGGATCAGCGGGTCCAGGTCAGGGGTGTTGTGCAGGAAGCGTTCCCAGTCGGCCAGCAGGTCGCGCAGCCTCGCCTCGCCTTCAGGCGGGGTGTAGATGATGGCGCCGCTGCGATCGTTGATCAGTTGTGTGCCGGGGGTGCGCCGGACATCCAGGGTGACGCCCTTGAGGGTGCGGCAGATGTCGACGGCCGTGGCGGTACAGAGCGGTCTGTCGGTCAGCGACTGGTAGCCGCGCCGCAAGGCAGAGCGGTAGCGCAGGGCCTCCTTGGTGGCCGGGTCGGTCTGGCTGTCGCCCTGGGCGTGCTGGAAAAGCTTGTCGGTGGTGGTGACGATGTTCTCGATTTCCGAGCTGTCCTTGGCTTCGAGCAGCGGGATCGTGTTGATCAGCATGCTCTGGTTGGGGATCAGTTCGGCGGCCTGCTTGAGTTCGGCCAGCGCCGCCCGGGCGACGATGCAGCGCTTGAGCACGGCCTTGCTTTCCAGATCGTGGGCGGGCGGAAGCATGGGCAGGGCATTGTAAGGAACGCCGGGGTGCCAGGTGTTGGTGATCAAAGTCACTGCGGTATGGTTGAACGAGTTGGGGGAAGCGGTAGGTTATGTCGCTCTGGGCGACAGGTCAATGCAACGTGTCGATGGATTTAAAAAATATCGACATGTTATGGCGAGCTGTCGCTGGCGGCGACAGGTGGACGGGATGTGTGTGAATTCTTCGGTTTTGGCGACACGTCTCGCGGGTCGTTGCCCGGGAGGGCGACGGACGCCCCCCGCCGGGAATTACTGAGGCGCACTTCCTCGGAGTTCTGCATCCAGTTCAATCAGGCGTTCCGGTGTCCCTACGTCCACCCAGCGGCCGCCGTGGCGTTCCCCGGTTAGGGTGCCTTGGCGAATGGCGTCGTCGAGCAGGGGGCGCAGCTTCATTGCCGTGCCGAGTGGAACGTCTTGGAAGAAGGCCGGTGAAAAGACGCCGATTCCGGCGTAAGTGAGTGTTCCCTCACCGTGGGCGAAAACGACCCGCTCGCCCTCCAGGCCGAAGTCGCCGCTGGCATGGTGGGCCGGGTTGGGCACCATGAGCAGGTGGGCGAGGCGTCCGGCCAGGCTGTGGGCACGACGAACGTCCCAGTCGCACCAGATGTCGCCATTGACCACCAGGAAGGGCGCGTCGCCCATCAGGGGCAGGGCCTGGGCGATGCCGCCGGCGGTCTCCAGCGCACCGGGGGGCTCCGGGGAGTAGCGGATGGAAAGGCCCCAGGCCGAACCGTCCCCCAGGGCCGCCTCGATCTGGCTGCCGAGGTGGGCGTGGTTGATCACCACATCGCGGAAACCGGCGGCGGCCAGGCGTTCCAGGTGCCAGACGATGAGGGGCTTGCCCCCCGCCGGCAGCAGGGGTTTGGGCGTATGGTCGGTGAGGGGGCGCATGCGCTCCCCCCGTCCGGCGGCCAGGATGAAGGCGTGCATCAGAAGGTGTAGCCGCTTTCGTCCTGCTTGCCTTCCAGGGTGTCGAGGAGGCCGAGGAGAGGCTTCAGGGCGAGGTAGCGGTCGGCGACTTTGCGGGCGTAGCCGAGGAAGCGGGGCAGGTCGCCGATGTAGCGCTCCTTGCCGTCCCGGTACTTGAGGCGGCAGAAGATGCCCAGCACCTTGAGATGTCTTTGCAGGCCCATCAATTCGTAGTCGCGCCAGAACTCGGCGAAATCCGCGCGCACCGGCAGGCCGGCCGCACGGGCATTTTCCCAGTAGCGGACGACCCAGTCGATTTCCTGTTCCTCTTCCCAGGAAATGAAGGCGTCGCGGAAGAGCGAAACCACGTCGTAGGCGATGGGGCCGTACACGGCATCCTGGAAATCGATGATGCCGGGCACCAGGGAGGCTTCACTTTCCACCACCATGAGGTTGCGGGGCATGAAGTCGCGGTGCACGAAGACCTTGGGCTGGGCGAGGGCCGAGGCGATGAGATGGCGGAAGGTGTCTTCCAGAATGGTCTTCTCGTCGCCGCTCAGGCTATGGCCCAGGTGGCGGCCGACGAACCACTCCGGGAAGAGATCGAGTTCCCGGCGCAGCAGGGCCTGGTCATAGGGCGGCAGGACGCCGGGCTGCGAGGCAAGCTGCCATTTCACCAGCACGTCGAGGACCGGGCGCATCATGGGGTCGGCGAGTTCCAGGTTGCCTTGCAGGGCTTCCAGGTAACCGACGCGGCCCAGGTCGGTGAGGACGAGAAAGCCCTGCTCCAGGTCCTGGTCCAGGACGCGCGGAGCGGCAAGGTCGGCGTCGGCCAGCAGGCCGGCCACCTTGACGAAGGGGCGGCAGTCTTCCTTGTCCGGCGGGGCATCCATGAGGATGCGGGTGGAGCCGTCGGGGAAGCCGAGGCGGAAGTAACGCCGGAAGCTGGCGTCGGCGGAAGCCGGGGTGAGGCTGACGGACTGGCCGGGGAAACGACTGGTCACCCAGTCGTGAACGAGTTGGTCGCGGGACATCGGGCTGGGGGCGGGTTCGTTGTAAAATGCCCGGATTTTAGCATTCGCGCCGGGGGCATCCCGGCGTCCTGCCCGGATTTCCCCGCCGATGCCCGGATTCCCCCGTCGTCCCCTTGCCGTACTCGTGTGCTGCCTCTTTGCCGGGGTGCAGCTGAGCCATGGCGCGGTCGAAACCGCCCGGGCGGCGGCCCTGGGGGGGGATGGGAGGGCGCCGGCCAGCGCAGGGGAACCCGATTTTTCCCGCATCGAGCTCGAAGCGGTGACTCTCCGGCTGGAGCGCAAATTCGCCGTCCTGGCGGCCAAGAAGGCTCCCGATGACACCAAGGGCTATGCGCCGGTCCCCGTGCCGGGCCTGCAACTCGACCCGGAAATCGAGAAGCCGGCCAAGGACAGCTACCCCATGTTCATCACGGCCGACCATATCGAAGGGCGTGAGGATTCCACCGAGGCGGAGGGCAATGTCGAACTGCGCCGGGTCGATACCCTGGTGTTTTCCGACCGCCTCGAATACCGCCCCGTGGCGGACGAGGTCGAGGCTCAGGGCAATGTGGTGTACCAGCGCGGCGACGACGAGGTGAAGGGGCCGCACATGCGCATGAAGCTCTCGGACCGCATCGGCTACTTCGACGACGCCGAATACCGCTTCCGGCGCGAGGTACCCAACGAATTTTCCCGGCCGGTGAAAGTCGTGCAGACCGAGGTCAGCAGCACCACCACCAGCGGTGCGCCCCTCATGATCAACGTCCCGGCGAACTACGGACTGCAGACGACGCTTCCGCCGCGGCGCCCCTCGGACGCCTACGGACGGGCCAAGCGCATCGATTTCGAGGGCGAAAATCAGATCCGCCTGACGGAAGCCACCTATTCGAGCTGCAAACCCGGCGAGACCGACTGGTTCGCCAAGGGTGAGGAAATCCGCCTCGATTACGACAAGGAAGAGGGTAAGGCCACCAATGCCACGGTGCTCTTCAAGGACATTCCGCTGTTTTATTTGCCGACGGCGACCTTCAGCCTCAACCAGCAGCGCAAGTCGGGTTTCTTGTCCGGCAGTTTCTCGGCCTCGTCCAAGAACGGTGTCGACGTCACGCTGCCCTATTACGTCAATCTGGCCCCCAATTACGACCTGACCCTCTATCCCCGCTACATGAGCAAGCGGGGTTTTCAACTCGGTGCCGAAGCCCGCTACCTGGATCACAACATCCACAGCGAGGCCCGGGGGGAATATCTGCCCGACGACCTGCTCGAAGAGCGCAGGCGGCACGCCTACCAGATCCTGCATCAGCAGAATCTTGGCCAGGGCGTGCATCTGCGGGTCAACCTCAACGGCGTGTCGGACGACGACTACTGGCAGGATTTTTCCTCCCGCCTGCTCCACACCTCGCAGCAGCAGTTGCCCCGTCAGGCTATCCTGACCTACGCGCCGAGTTCCTGGTGGAACAGCTCGCTCCAGGTACTCACCTACCAGACCCTCAACCCCGATCCGGAAAATCTCGTTGCCCGCCCCTATTTCCTGGAGCCGCAAATCGGCTTCAGCGCCCGGGCGCGCAACCTCAAGGCGGTCGATCTCAGCGTCTACGGTCAGTTCTCGCGCTTCACCCATCCGGACAAGGTGGAAGGCAACCGCCTGGTGGTCTATCCCCAGATCGCCATCCCCATCGTCGATCCGGCCTATCTGGTGGTCCCCAAGTTCGGTCTGCACGCCACGCAGTACTCCCTGCGGGATCCGGGGGCCACGGTCTCGTCGAGTCAGAGCCGCGTCGTGCCGACCTTCACCCTGGACGGCTCCCTCGCCTTCGAGCGCGAGACCCACTGGTTCGGCGAACCCCGCATCCAGACCCTGGAGCCGCGCCTCTATTACGTCTATATCCCCTACCGCAAGCAGGACAAGATTCCGGTCTTCGACTCCGGTATTGCGGACTTCAATTTCGCCCAGATATTCACCGAGAACCGCTACACCGGCCTCGATCGCATCAACGACGCCAACCAGCTCACGGCAGCGCTCACCACCCGCTACCTGGACGCCACCACCGGCGCCGAGCGCTTCAAGGCCATGATCGGGCAGCGCTACTACTTCGAGCCCCAGCGCACCACCATCACCGGTGAAACCGAGCGTCAGCGCAATCTCTCCAACTTCCTCGCCGCCTTCAACGGCCTCGTCGCCCCGGCAACCTATGTCGATGCGGCCTGGGAATACGATCACCATCAGTCCCAGAACCAGCGCTTCTCCGTCGGGGCGCGCTTCCAGCCCGAATTGGCCAAGGTGCTCAGTGCCGGCTACCGAACCACCCGGGATGCCCTGGGGGTGTCCCAGGTGCGCCAGGTCGACATTGCCGGGCAATGGCCCCTGGCCGCGCGCTGGTACGCCGTGGGCCGCTTCAACTACTCCCTGCGCGACCATCAGGCCCTGGAGACCATCGGCGGGTTCGAGTACAACGCGGGCTGCTGGGCGGCCCGTTTCGTCGTTCAGCGCCTGGAGGCCATCGCCGGCTCGCCCAATACCTCCGTCTTCTTCCAGCTCGAGCTCAACGACTTCGCCAGCGTCGGTTCCAACCCCATCGGACTCCTGCGCCGCAGCATCCCGGGGTACGGCAAGATCAACGAGTTGCCTTCCACCAGTTCCCTTCTGACCGACTAGTGCCATGAACCTCCGAGTCCTCAGCGCCTCCCTCATCCTTCTCACCCTTGTGGGCGCCACCGCGTTGCCCGTACGCGGCGCCGAGCCCCAGGAGGTGGATCGGATCGTGGCTGTGGTGGGTGAAGAAGTGATCACCCTGCACGAACTGCGCGGGCGTCTGGCCTCGGTCATCGCCCAGCTCAAGCAGCAGGGCACGCCGTTGCCGTCCGACGATGTGCTGGAAAAGCAGATGCTGGAACGCCTCATCGTCGACCGCGCCCAGATCCAGATGGCGCGCGAGAGCGGCATTCGCGTCGACGACAGCCAGCTCGACATGGCCATGAACCGCATCGCGGCGGGAAACAAGATGACCCTCGCCCAGTTCCGCCAGGCCCTGGAGAAGGATGGCATCACCTACGCCCGATTCCGCGAGGAAATCCGCGACGAAATCGCCCTGACCCGTCTGCGGGAACGGGAAGTGGACAGCAAGCTCGTCATCTCCGACTCGGAAATCGACAACTACATCGCCAACGAGGGGGCGTCCGGCAAAGCGGAGCAGGTGCAGATCGGCCATATCCTGATGCGGGCACCGGAATCCGCCAGCCCGGAGCAGTTGCAGAAGTTGCGGGCGCGGGCCGAGCAGGCCCTGGCCCGGGCCAGGGCCGGCGAGAACTTCGCCCAGTTGGCGGCGGCCTTTTCCGACGCCCCCGATGCCCTGAAGGGCGGCGACCTGGGTCTGCGCCCCGCAGACCGTCTGCCTTCCCTGTACGCCGACGCCGTGGGCAAGTTGCAACCCGGCGAGGTCAGCGAACTGCTGCGTTCCCCCGCCGGCTTCCACATCGTCAAGCTGTTCGGCCGCAAGGGAGGCGCCGCGCCGCCTCCGGTGGTGCAGACCCGGGCGCGGCATATCCTGGTCCGCATCAACGAGGTGGTTTCCGAGGCCGAGGCCCGGCGCAAGCTGGAAAACCTGCGTGAGCGCCTGGTTCATGGCGGAGATTTCCAGGAACTGGCCCGCCTCTATTCCCAGGATGGTTCCGCCGCCAAGGGGGGCGACCTGGGTTGGCTCAACCCCGGCGACACGGTGCCCGAATTCGACAAGGCCATGAACGCCCTGAAGGAGAACGAGCTGAGCGCCGTCGTCCAGTCGCCCTTCGGCATGCATCTCATCCAGGTGCTGGAGCGACGGGAGCGGGACATGAGCGAGGAAAGACGGCGCCTCGACGCCCGTCAGGCCCTGCGCGAGCGCCGTCTGGACGAGGCCTATCAGGACTGGGTCCGCCAGTTGCGCGACCGCACCTACGTCGAAAACCGTCTGGAAGACAAATAGTGGGTTCGCTGCCGCGCATTGCGGTGACCAGCGGGGAGCCCGCCGGGATCGGTCCCGAACTGTGTCTGCGTCTGGCGGGACAGCCCCTGCCGGCGCGCCCCGTGGTTCTGGGGGACCGGCAACTCCTCGCCCAGCGCGCCGCGGCCCTCGGCCTCGCCGTGGCCCTGCACGACTATGGGCCCGAGCAGCCCGCGCCTCCGGGGGCGCTGGAAGTGCTCCACGTTCCCCTCGCCGCGCCCTGCGTCGCCGGAAAACTCGACGCCGCCAATGGCCCCTACGTCCTGGCCCTGCTCGATCGGGCGCTGGCCGGTTGTACCGCCGGCGAGTTCGCCGCCATGGCGACCGCCCCGGTGCACAAGGGCGTCATCAATCAGGCCGGCGTTCCCTTCACTGGCCACACCGAGTACCTGGCCGAGAAGACCGCCACGCCCCTGGTGGTCATGATGCTGGCCGGCGAGACCGGGCACGGCCCCCTGCGGGTGGCCCTGGCGACCACCCATCTGCCGCTGCGGGCCGTGCCGGATGCGATCACCGCCGAACTGCTGCGGCGGACCCTCGCCATCCTGCATGCCGATCTGCGCAGCAAGTACGGCATCGCCGATCCCACCATCCTGGTCACCGGCCTCAACCCCCACGCCGGGGAGGGCGGCTACCTGGGGCGCGAAGAAATCGATCTCATCGAGCCGGTGCTCGCCGATCTGCGCGCCCGGGGCATGAAACTCATCGGCCCCCTGCCGGCGGACACCCTGTTCACGCCGCCGGTGCTTGCCCGCGGCGACGCGGTTCTGGCCATGTTCCACGACCAGGGACTGGCGGCCCTCAAGTACGCCACCTTCGGCCGCGGCATCAATGTCACCCTGGGGCTGCCCATCCTGCGCACCTCCGTGGACCACGGCACGGCCCTGGAACTGGCCGGCACGGGGAAGGCCGATCCGGGCAGCCTGTTCGAAGCGGTGAGCGAAGCGGCGCGCATGGCAGCGCGGCAATGAGGGAGGACGGCGCCTGTGGGCGGTCCGGCTCCCACCCGTCGGCGCCGGGCCGGTGGCCGCGATGAAGCACGTCGCTCGCCGCCGCTTTGGCCAGAACTTCCTGGTGGACCAGGGCGTCATCGCCGCCATCGTCGGCGCCATCGACCCGCGCCCGGGGGAAACCCTGGTCGAAATCGGACCCGGCCTCGGGGCGCTGACCGACCCCCTGCTGCAGCGTCTGAAGCCCCTGCACGTGGTCGAAATCGACCGCGACCTCATCGCCCGCCTGAAGCAGCGCTACCAACCCGGGCAACTGGTGATCCACGAGGGCGACGCCCTGGCCTTCGACTTTGCCGCCCTGGGGTGCGAGCTGCGTCTGGTGGGCAACCTGCCCTACAACATCTCGACGCCGCTGCTCTTCCACCTGGCGACCTATGCCGAGCGGGTGCGCGACATGCACTTCATGCTGCAGAAGGAAGTCGTCGAGCGCATGGTGGCACTCCCGGGCGAGTCGGAATTCGGGCGCCTGTCGGTCATGCTCCAGTTCCGCTTCCACCTGGAGTGGCTGATCGACGTGCCGCCCGAATCCTTCGACCCGGCGCCCAAGGTCGACTCCGCCGTCGTGCGCCTCATCCCGCGACCGGCGGAAGACTGCCGCGTGCGCGACGCCGCCCTGCTGGAGCGGGTCGTCGCCACCGCCTTTTCCCAACGCCGCAAGATGCTGCGCAACACCCTCAAGAGCCTGCTGGACGAATCCGCCCTGCGGGCCCTGGGGGTCGACCCGACGGCGCGGGCCGAGGACCTGGCCGTGGCCGACTACGTTCGCCTGGCCGACTGGCTGGCCACCAGGTAGGTCACGCCTCCTTCTTGACGCCGCAGGTGCTGATGCCGAGCAGGGGGTAGGCCGGGCACCAGCCCATCAGGCCGGTGGCCAGGGGCACGACGCCGATCCAGGCCCACACCGGGCCACCCAGCGCGGCCCAGGCGATGAGGCCGAGGCCGGCAGCGATGCGCAGGACTTTGTCGATGCCGCCAACGTTTGCTTTCATGATGTTCTCCCGTAGGGTTGTGATGACGGGAGCCACTGTATTCCCCGCAGCGGGGGCGGGTCTGTAACCTGGGTCACACAGCCGCGAGGGCCTGCAAACCTTCCCGGTCGAGCACCGTGATTTGCTCCCGTCCCAGGGCGACCAGGCCCTGGGCGGCAAAGCCCTTGAGCAGGCGGCTGACGATTTCCCGCACGCTGCCCAGTTCCTCCGCGAGTTGCTGGTGGGTGATGGCCAGGACGCCGTCGCCCCGGGCGAGGAGCAGTTTGGCCAGGCGCCGGTCGAGGCGGGCGAAGGCGACTTCCTCGACCAGTTGCATCAGTTCGGCGATGCGTTCGGAAAAAAGGTGGAAGACGAAATCCCGGAACGCGGCAAACTCCGCCACCAGTTGGGCGAAGAGGGAGGCCGGGACGATGACCAGCACCAGGGCTGATTCGGCGATACCGCGGGCGTTGTAATCGGCGTGGCCGAGGAGGCAACTGGAGGTGATGATGCACGACCCCCCGGGCTCCACGCGATAGAGCAGCATTTCGCGGCCCCCCGGCGAGCTCTTCACCACCTTGATGCTGCCGGACAGCACCAGGGGAAAGCCCCGGCAGGGGTGGCGTTCCGCGAAGAGTTCACGCCCGGCAGGGATTTCGAGCACGGCTCCCGGCTGGAAAAGCGGCGCCAGCCGGGCGGCGGGAACTTCCTTCAGGGCGGGGTAGAGCGCCAGCAGCGCGTTCCGCTCGACGGCCATCACGCGAGATCGACGTAGGCGGGGGCGTGGTCCGACGGCCGCTCGCGCTTGCGCGGCGCCCGGTCGATGGCGGACTGGCGGCAGCACCGGGCCAGGGGCTCCGAAAGCAGGACGTGGTCGATGCGCAGGCCAAGATTCTTCTGAAAGCCCAGCATGCGGTAGTCCCACCAGGAGAACGTCTTCTCCGGTTGTTCGAAGAGTCGGAAGCTGTCGTGCAGGCCCAGGGCGAGGATTTCGCGCCAGGCGGACCGTTCGGCGTCGGAACAGAGAATCTGGCCGGCCCAGGCGGCGGGGTCGTGCACGTCCCGGTCATCGGGGGCGATGTTGAAATCGCCTGTCAGCACCAGCCGGGGGTGGGCCTCCAGTTCCTGGCGCACCCAGGGGAGGAGGGCGGCAAGCCAGTCCAGCTTGTAGCGGTACTTGTCGCTGCCCACCGCCTGGCCGTTAGGCACGTAGGCGCAGATGACGCGGACGTCGCCGACCGTCCCGGCGATCAGGCGCTTCTGCGCGTCGGGAAAATGCGGGTTGCCGCACTGCACCTCGCCGATTTCCTGCCGGGCCAGCAGGGCGACGCCGTTGTAGGTCTTCTGCCCCGAAAAGGCCACCCGATATCCCGCGGCCTCGATCGCTTCCCGCGGGAAGCGCCCATCTTCGAGCTTGGTTTCCTGCAGGCACAGCACGTCGGGACTCTGCTCGCCCAGCCAGTCCAGCAGATGGGGCAGGCGGACATTGAGGGAATTGACGTTCCAGGTGGCAACGCGCATGGGCAGGCTCAGGGCGCTGCGGCGGGGGGTTTGCCAGCCGAGAGCGTGGTCGAGGGATAGCCCGCCAAATCGAGGAGGTTATGGTAGGCCGAAGCCACGAAGCCGCGCGCCGACTGCTTGCCCACCCTGAGGGAAGGCACGAAGGCGTCGCCGACCAGTTGCTTCAGTTCCTCCATGTCCTCGGGCTTCTGGACCATCTTCTCGCTGAAGGGGACGCCCCGCCCGGTGAGGAGATCCCGGGCCTGCCTGCATTCGGCGATGCAGTCAGGCGCGGTGTAGAGGGTGACGGGGAAATTCTCCGCGGCGCGGCGGGTGGCAAAGGACTGGTTTTCGGTCGCCGGGTCGGCCTCCTTGTCGCGGGAGACATTCTTCGCGCTGCCCGGCGGCGGGGTGTCGGTGAAATTGACTCTGCCGGCCGAGTCCACCCAGCGATAGACCTGGGCGACGGCAGGCAGGCTGATGAGCATGACAAGCAAGAACAGGATTCTCATGTTTTCCTCCCCAAAGGCGCGATTACGCCGCAATCATACCGCTATGGCGCAGCAGCGCGTCCACCCGGGGCTCGCGGCCGCGGAAGGCGGTGAAGGATTCGAGGGCCGGGCGGGCGCCGCCGACGGAAAGGATTTCCTCCAGGAAGCGCCGCCCGGTGGCGGCGTCGAAGGGGTCGCCGGCCTCCTCGAAGGCGGCGTAGGCGTCGGCCGAAAGCACCTCGGCCCACTTGTAGCTGAAATACCCGGCCGCGTAGCCGCCGCCGAAAATGTGCGAAAAACTATTGGGAAAGCGCTGCCAGGCGGGGGGGCGGATGACGGCCACCTCGTTGCGCACGGTCTCCAGCAGGGCCATGACCGAACCCTCGCCGGCCGGGTCGAAGTCGGCGTGCAGGAGCATGTCGAAGAGGGAGAACTCCAGTTGGCGCACGGTCTGCAGACCGCTCTGGAAATTCCTGGCCGCCAGCATCTTGTCGAAGAGGGCGCGCGGCAGGGGCGCGCCGGTTTCGGCGTGGGCGGTCATGCGCTCGACGACGGGCCACTCCCAGCAGTAGTTCTCCATGAACTGGGAAGGCAGTTCGACGGCGTCCCATTCGACGCCATGGATGCCGGAAACGCCCAACTCGTCCACCCGGGTGAGCAGGTGGTGCAGGCCGTGGCCGGTTTCGTGGAACAGGGTGATGACTTCGTCGTGGGTGAAGGTGGCGGGCTTGCCCCCCACCGGGGCGGAGAAATTGCAGTTGAGGTAGGCGATGGGGGTCTGCATGCCGGCGGTACAGCGGCGACGGCCCTGGGCCTCGTCCATCCAGGCCCCGCCCCGCTTGGTTTCCCGGGCGTAGAGGTCGAGGTAGAACTGGCCCACCAGTTCGCCGGCCGGGGTTTCCAGGCGGTAGAAGCGCACCTCCCCGTGCCAGACCGGCGCCGTGTCGGGCTTGACGTGCACGCCGAACAATTCTTCGATGACTCGGAATAGCCCGGCCAGCACGGCGGGTTCGGCGAAATACTGCTTCACCTCCTGCTCCGAGAAGGCGTAGCGGGCCTGGAGCAGCCGCTCCGAGGCGAAGGCCACGTCCCAGGGCTCCAGGGTGGCGAGGCCCAGGTTATCGGCGGCGAACTGGCGCAGTTCGGCGTAATCCCTTTCGGCGAAGGGGCGGGCCTTGCTGGCCAGTTCGCGCAGGAAGGCCAGCACCTGGCTGGGGGAATCGGCCATCTTGGGCACCAGGGAGACTTCGGCGAAATTGGCGTAACCCAGCATGCGGGCGTCTTCCAGGCGCAGTTCCAGCATGCGCTGCATGACCGGCGTGTTGTCCCATTCCGGCTTGCTCGAACCCTCGTGGAATTCCGCTGCCCGGGTGGCGTAGGCGCGGTAGAGCCGGGCGCGCAGATCGCGGTTTTCCGCGTACTGCATCACCGGGCCGTAGGAGGGGGCCTGGAGGGTGAAGCGCCAGCCGGCGCTGCCGGCCTTTTCCGCTGCCGTGCGGGCGGCTTCCAGGGCGTCGGGCGGCAGGCCGGCGAGGAGCGCCGCGTCGGTGACGGTTTCGGCAAAGGCGTTGGTGGCGTCCAGCAGGTTTTCCTGGAACTTGGCGGCCAGGCCGGCCAGTTCTTCCATGATGGCCTTGAAGCGCGGCTTCTGGTCGTCGGGCAATTCGGCGCCGGAGAGGCGGAAATCGCGGATTTCGTTATCGACGATGCGGCGGCGGGCGGCGGAAAGGCCGGCGTATTCCGGCCCGGCGCGCAGGGCCCGGTACTTGTCGAACAGCTTCAGATCCTGGCCCAGTTCGGTGTAGAAGCGGGTCACCTCCGGCAGCATGGCGTTGTACGCCTCCCGCCAGGGGGGCGTGTCATTGACCGCGTGCAGGTGGCCGACGATGCCCCAGGCCCGCGACAGGTGTTCGATGCCGTCGGCCAGGGGGCCGGCAAAGTCGTCCCAGGTGGCCGGGACGGCGGCGGACGTGAGCCGTTCCTGCAGCCCGCGGGCGTCGGCCAGCAGGGTTTCGACGGCCGGCCCGACGTGCTCGGGGGCAATGGCGTCGAAGCGGGGCAGGGCGAGCAGATGATCGGGGCAGGCGAAGGCGAGGAGCGGATTGGCAGCGGTCATGGCAGGGGTCGGAAAACAAAGGGCGGCAGACGCCGCCCGGGGGAGGGAGGGGACTGCGTCTAGACGACCATGTCGCGATAGGCATGCCACGAGGCATGACCCAGCAGCGGCATGAAGAGGATGAGGCCGAAGAGCAGGGTGACGAAGCCGAGCAGGGTCAGGGCGACGATGAGGGCGGCCCACAGGACCAGGGTTTCCAGATTGAGGGAGAAGGCCCGCAGACTGGTGGACACCGCCGTCAGGGGGCCGACTTCGCGGTCGAGCATGAGGGGTACGGAAACGACGCTGACCGCGAAGGCCAGCAGGGCGAGGATGGCGCCGATGATGAACCAGGCGGCGACGAAGCCGCGGTGGTTGCCGGAGAGGACGATCTGGGTGATGAAGTGGGTGGTCTCGATGCCCGAAGTCCCCCCCAGGACGCCGAACATGACCGCCGAAATGCGTTCCCAGAAGAAGGCCAGCAGGCCCACGCCGAGACCGAAGGCCGCCAGGGGCTCGGCCTTTTCCTTGAGCCGGGGCAGGGATTCGATGAAAGCGGGTTTGCCGCCCCCCTCCCGCTGGCGGGAGAGTTCGTAAAGCCCCGCGGACAGCACCGGCGCCACGATGACGAAGCCGGAAATGGCCACCGTGAACAGGTGGGGGTGGGTGACGCTGGCCAGGAGCATGGCATCGCCGCACAGGCCGAAGAGCAGGCCGTAGGCCAGGCTGGGCAGGGGGTTGGCCTTGAGGTCCTGCCAGCCCTTGTAAAGCCAGGCGGCGGGTCGGTCGCGACCGACGCGGCGGACGGCGGGCTGGCCGAGGGGCGATTCGAGAACGCCGTGCTTCATGCAGTTTTCCTCCCGAAGATGGCCTTTGGACCGGGCGGCACGCGCCCGGTTCGCCGGAAATACTACAGCGTTCTTCCCGTGAGCCGTTCGCAGGCTTCGAGATATTTTGCCGCCGTGCGGGCGATGACTTCGGCCGGTAGCCGGGGCCCCGGAGCCTTCTTCTTCCAGTCCAGGGTTTCCAGGTAATCGCGCACGAACTGCTTGTCGTAGGAAGGCGGGTTGCTGCCTTCGCGATACTGGTCGGCAGGCCAGAAGCGGGAAGAATCCGGGGTGAGGGCCTCGTCGATCAGGTGCAGGGTGCCGGCGGCGTCGATGCCGAATTCGAACTTGGTGTCGGCAATGAGGATGCCGCGGCCGCGGGCGTAGCTGGCCGCCTCTTCGTAGAGGGCCAGGGCGGCGCTGCGGGCCTGGGCGCACAGCTCGGCGCCGTTCCTGCCGCTGCCGGCCAGGGCCCCCGCCAGGGCGGCGGCGCAGTTGGCCTGGGCCTGGGCGAAGGAAATGTTCTCGTCGTGATCGCCCACGTCGGCCTTGGTGGCCGGGGTAAAAATGGGGCTGGGCAGCCGGGCGGCCATCGGCAGGCCAGGCGGCAGGGCAATGCCGCAAATGGCGCCGCTGGCCTGGTAATCCTTCCAGCCGGAACCGATGACGTAGCCCCGCACCACCGCCTCGATGGGCAGGGGCTTCAGGCGCTTCACCACCACCGCCCGGCCCCGCACCTGCTCCCGCTCGGCGGCGGCAACGACGCTTTCCGGATCGATTCCGGTGAGCTGGTTGGGGACGATGTGGCTCAGCTTCGCAAACCAGAAATCCGCCACCGCCGTCAGCACCGCGCCCTTCTTGGGGATGGGGTCGGGCAGGATGACGTCGAAGGCGGAAAGGCGGTCGGTGGTGACGATCAGCAGGCGGTCGGCATCGACGGCATAGATATCGCGCACCTTGCCTCGGGAAAGGAGGGGAAGGCTGGTGAGGGTGGAATTGAAGAGAGGGGCGGTCACGGCGGGGTTCCGGCGGGCAAAGGGCGGATTATAAAGGGGGTTCGGTTTGGCGTGACCGGCGTACCCTCAATGCTGCCGTGACGCACGAAGTCAGCTATGCCCGGTGCAGCAGGTCATGCCCAGTTTTCCAGGATCAACGGCGCTTCGATCCGCTCGTAATGGCGACCGTTGTTGGTGACCAGTACCGCGCCCGCCGAGAGTGAATGGGCGGCGATCATCATGTCCATTTCCCCGATGGGCTGACCGGTGCTGAGGAGCTGGTGACGGATGCTGGCATACCAGTCGGCCGCCTCGGCATCCCAGGGCAAGGTGCGGACGATCTTGAGAAACTGACGGACTGCCAGCTGCAGGCGATGGTCGGCGGGCAAGCGCTTCAGCCCGTATTGCAACTCGGCCCGCGTCATCACCGAGATGCAGACCATCGACGGCGCCAAGGCAGTCAGGCGACTCTCGACTGCCGGCGATTTGCCCTTGATGAGGTAGCTCGCCGTATCGGTATCCAGCATGTGCAGCATGGTTACCGCTTCCCGTCGGTATCGGGGGCGGTCTCGTCATCAAAGACGCCGCGTTCTGGCGGCAGCACATTCAGCGGGCGCTCGGCCATGAAGTCGGCAGGCACTTCGACGGAATGCAACAACTCGAAGAACCCACTCCAGGTCTTGGCGCCCGGCCGGGTCGACAGCACGACATCGCCGGTTGCGTCGTCACGGGTGGCATAGACCTCGGCGCCTTCGAAGCGAAACTCGGCCGGAAGACGAACCGCCTGACTGGCGCCGTTCTTGAAGAGTTTGGCGATGCGGGTTTCGATCATGGGGAGAAACCTTTCTGACGCAATGATATATACGCGAGTATATATTTCTGTCTGCAATAAGCCTATCCTGGGATACGTACTTTCCGGTTGCGCTCTTCACCTGACATTGCCTATTCGGCGCCCTAGGGGCAGTCACCGGAGTAGAGCAGTCACGTGGATCGATTCCTGGACTACTGCACATCGGCCAGAGCGGACTTTCAGCCGCAGCTCGGAATTGTCCGATGGTCGTGACCGGCCGATTGGCGATTCCGGCGATTTGAACCCTCGAAATCGCTGCCTGCCGGCCTGGTTTCGGCTATATCACTGGGCGACATTGAGCACCATCTCCAACCGCCCCCTACTCGCAGCCCGCAACTTCATCAAGCCTATCTCCCGCGCCATCGCAATCAGCGCATCCTCGCCAGACTTGCCCGTGCTGATGACCCAGCTTGCGAGTGATAGGAGTTCCTGCTCACAGATTTCCTCCACGCCGCGAGAGCTGTCTTCGTCTGCAGGCCATCGGAAGGCGACTCTTGCACCGGGCGTCATGCCATCGGGCCAGTAGTGTGACGCTGGATTTGGCTGCGGCAGGAGCAGTTGCGGGACGTGCGTAGAGGGATTCGGGTGCTTCGTTGTCAGACTCCTGCGACGGCACTGGCGGCTTTGCAGCCGCGCGGGCGATGGCCAGCGTTGTCTCTAGTGCCGCTGCCGTATCCGGTGCAGTTTCGTCCGCCGTTTGAGCCGCGTCACTCGCCGCTTGCTGCATGCTAGTTTCGAGTGCCCGGCGTTCGCGGTCCTGACACCAGCAAATCGCTCAGTCGGGCATGCACGCGCTCCAGCGTGCCACCGGGATCGACCCACCAGTCGGTCGACCATACCCCCGACGCATTTACGCTGGCTGCTTTCGCAGCCCCAACTCAATGCCCCCCACCCTCCTCCGCCGCCAACTTCTTCCGCATGCGGTGCGTCCCCCAGGCCACCAGGCCGGCGATGACGGGGATGGAAAGGGCGGTCACCACGTCCGGGTTGAGGTGGTGCAGTTCCTTGGTGCCTTTGGTCAGGTATTGCACCAGTTGCGAGCCGTAGTAGGTGAGGACGACGACGGAGAGGCCTTCGACGGTTTCCTGCAGGCGCAGTTGCAGCTTGGCACGGCGGTTCATCTGGGCGAGGACTTCCTGGTTCTGGCGCTCCAGTTCCAGGTCCACCCGGGTGCGCAGGAGCTGGCTGGTGCGGGCGATGCGGGCGGAGAGGTCTTCCTGGCGGCGGGCAACGGCGGAGCAGGTGTTGAGCGCCGGGGCCAGGCGGCGTTCCATGAAGCCGCGGATGGTGGGCATTCCGGGGATGTGGCTTTCCTTCAGTTCCGCGACCCGCTGCTGCACGAGGCGGTAGTAGGCCGCGGCCGCGCCGAAGCGGAAATTGGTGCTGGCGACGGAGTGCTCGACTGCGGCGGCGAGGCTGGTGAGGTCGTCGAGGACGGCGCGTTCGTCTTCCGGTGAATCGGAGGACGCCATGCGGTCGATGAGCCGGGCGAGTTTTTCCTCCGCCGGGTTGAGCAGGCGCACGACGCCCTTGGCGACGGGGAAGGCCAGCAGGGCCATGACGCGGTAGATTTCCAGTTCCAGGAGGCGCTGCACGGTACGGCCGGCGCGCAGGCGGTCCAGGGTTTCGTTGACCACGGTAAAGCGGGAAAAGCCTTCGTGGATGCGGAAATCGGTGAACATCCAGGCGGCGTTGCCGGCGATCTTCGAGGCCACCACGGTTTCGCCGGGGGCGGTCAGGGTGGCCAGCAGGGCCTGGGGGTTGGTGGTGGCGGCGTCCAGGACTTCGAGGTGGGTGGCGGCGAGCAATTGCCCGGGGATGGCCTGGACCCAGTCCGAAGGCACCGCCGCGAGGGCGGTTTCGCCGCTGCCGGGTGCCTGTTGCGGGGTCTTGAAGAAGGTGTAGGTGGAGAATTCGCCGTGGCGTTCCCATTTGAGCAGGAAGGCGCCGGCGTCGATGATGAGGTGGGCGGCGTCGGCGCTGGGCTCCAGGGGCTTGCCCAGGCGCTCGTAAAGCGCGCCCAGGTGGGCGCGGTCGCCGTTGGGGAGGGCTTCGTCGTGCAGGATGGCCAGGAAGCTGACCAGCACGGGGGCTTCCACCGGAACCGGCGGGCGGGCGTGGACCTCGTCGTTGAGGCGCTGGCGCAGGGGGTGCTGGGTGAGGTTCATGGTGTCCCGGGGGTATGGCGGCGGATTGATTATACGGGGGCTTGTGCTCGGCTTCGTGGGCGCGAGAGGGCGAAAGAAAAGGCCGCCCAAGGGCGGCCTTGCGGGGCGGTGCAGGCTTACTTGACGATCTGGTTCAGCTCGCCCTTGGCGTAGCGCTCGGCCATCTTTTCCAGGGGGACGACCTTGATCTGGCTGGCGCGGCCGGCACAGCCGAAGGCTTCGTAGCGGGCCAGGCAGATCTTCTTGGCAGCTTCCCGGGCGGGCTTCAGGTAATCGCGGGGGTCGAACTTGGCGGGGTTCTCGGCGAAGTAGCGGCGGATGGCGCCGGTCATGGCCAGGCGGATGTCGGTGTCGATATTGACCTTGCGCACGCCGTGCTTGATGCCGCGGACGATTTCCTCCACGGGCACGCCGTAGGTTTCCTTCATGTCGCCGCCGAATTCGCGGATCTCGGCCAGGAGTTCCTGGGGCACGCTGGAGGAGCCGTGCATCACCAGGTGGGTGTTGGGGATGCGGGCGTGGATTTCGGCGATGCGGTCGATGGCCAGGATATCGCCGGTGGGCTTCTTGGTGAACTTGTAGGCGCCGTGGCTGGTGCCGATGGCGATGGCCAGGGCGTCGCACTGGGTCTGCTTGACGAAGTCGGCGGCCTGCTCGACGTCGGTGAGGAGCTGCTCGCGGGTCATGGTGCCCTCGGCGCCGTGGCCGTCTTCCTTGTCGCCCTTCATGGTTTCCAGGGAACCCAGAACGCCCAGCTCGGCTTCGACGGAAACGCCGATGGAGTGGGCGAACTTGACCACTTCGCGGGAGACTTCGACGTTGTATTCGTAGGAGGCGACGGTCTTGCCGTCGGCCTGGAGCGAGCCGTCCATCATCACCGAGGTGAAGCCGGACTTGATGGCGCTCATGCACACCGCCGGGCTCTGGCCGTGGTCCTGATGCATGACGATGGGCAGGTGGGGGTAGGCTTCCAGGGCGGCCAGGATCTGGTGGCGCAGGAAGGGTTCGCCGGCGTACTTACGGGCCCCGGCGGAGGCTTGCATGATGACCGGCGCGTCGAGCTGGTGGGCGGCTTCGCAAATGGCCCAGACCTGCTCCATGTTGTTCACGTTGAAGGCGGGCAGGCCGTAACCGTTTTCGGCGGCGTGGTCGAGCAGTTGGCGCATGGACACGAGGGGCATGGTGGTCTCCTGGAAGGCGGGTGAATCAGGGTTTGGGTTGCGGGTGTTCGCCGACGCGGACGATCTTCATGGTGTTGGTGCCGCCGGAGGAGCCGATGGGCTCGCCGATGGTCAGCACGATGAGGTCGCCCGCCTGGACCACGCCCTGGTCGATGAGCAATTGCTCGGCTTCCCAGAGCAGGCGGTCGCGGTCGATGTGTTTCTGCTTCATGAGCAGGGGAAAGACGTCGCGGTAGAGGCTCATCTTGTAGCGGGAGCTCACTTCCGGGGTTAGAGCGTAGATGGGCACCCCGGAGTTCAACCGGCTCATCCACAGGGCGGTGGAGCCGGACTGGGTGAGGGCGGCGATGGCCTTGACCTTGAGGTGGTGGGCCGTCCAGATGGCGGCCATGGCGATGGACTGGTCGATGCGGGTGAAGATGCGGTCGAGAAAGTCGTTGTCCAGGGTGACTTCGGCGGACTTCTCGGCTTCCAGGCAGATGCGGGCCATGGATTCGATGGTCTCCACCGGGTATTTGCCGGAGGCGGTCTCGGCGGAAAGCATTACCGCGTCGGTGCCGTCGAGGACGGCGTTGGCCACGTCGGAGACCTCGGCCCGGGTGGGCACCGGGCTGGTGATCATGGATTCCATCATCTGGGTGGCGGTGATGGCCAGTTTGTTGTGTTCCCGGGCGCTGCGGATGATCTTCTTTTGCAGGGCGGGGACGGCCGCGTCGCCCACTTCCACGGCCAGGTCGCCGCGGGCCACCATGAGGGCGTCGGAGGCCTCGCAGATGTCCGGCAGGGCGCCGAGGGCCTCGGCCCGCTCGATCTTGGCGACGAGGAGCGCAGTGGAGCCGGCACGGGTGAGGAGCTTCCTCGCCTGGCGCATGTCGTCGCCGTTCTTGGGGAAGGAGACGGCGACGAAATCGACCCCCAGTTCGGCAGCGGTGCGGATGTCCTGGCGGTCCTTGCTGGTCAGGGCCGGCGCCGTGAGGCCGCCCCCCTGGCGGTTGATGCCCTTGTTGTTGGAGAGCACGCCGCCGACGCGCACGGTGGTGACGATCTCCTGACTGTGGACCGCGACGATGTCGAGCACGATGCGGCCGTCGTCCAGCAGCAGGACCACGCCGGGTTCCACGTCGTCGATCAGTTCCGGATAGTCGAGGCCGACCCGCTCCTGATTGCCCAGCTTGCAGGTGACGTCGAGGATGAAGGGGGCGCCGGCGGCGAGTTCCACCTTGCCGTGCTCGAATTTGCCGACGCGAATCTTGGGCCCTTGCAGATCAGCCATGATGCCGACGGTGCGGCCGGTATCCTTGGTGATGGCCCGCAGCAGCTTGACCCGGGCGGCGTGGTCCTCGGCGGTGCCGTGGGAGAAGTTGAGGCGGACGATGTCGACCCCCGCCAGGACCATGCGGCGCAGAACAGCCTCGTCGCTGGAGGCGGGGCCCAGGGTGGCGACAATCTTGGTGGAAGTTGCCGGCGGTCAGGCTGCCCGACGATTGTAGCGCGTTCGACACCTTCAGCGCCCCGGCGATCTCTTGCGGCGTGATGCCGAAGGCGTTCATCCGCTCGGCGTCCATCAGCACGCGGATGGCGTGGTCGGGGCCGCCCAGCGTGGACACGTCGCGCGTGCCCCTGATCCGCTTCAGTTCGATCTCGACGGCCCGCGCCACCTGCTGCAGGTCGTAGGCCGAACGCGTCGGGTCGGCGGTCCAGAAGGTCAGCCCGACGATGGGCACGTCGTCGATGCCGCGCGGCTTGATCACCGGCTCCATGACGCCGAGGTTGGCCGGCAGCCAGTCACGGTGCGAATGCACGGTGTCGTAGAGGCGCAGCACCGCGTCGTTGTATTTGACGCCGACCTCGAACTGCACGGTGATCACCGCCATGCCCGGCCGCGCCATCGAGTAGACGTGCTCGACACCGTGCATGCGCGACAGCACCTGCTCGCCCGGGCGGGCGACGAGGTTCTCGACATCCTTGGCCGAGGCGCCGGGGAAGGCGATCAGCACGTCGGCCATGGTCACGTCGATCTGCGGCTCTTCCTCGCGCGGCGTGACCAGCGTGGCAAAGACGCCCATCAGGAAGGCGACCAGCGCCAGCAATGGGGTCATCCGCGAAGCCTGGAAGGTGGCGGCAATGCGCCCGGAGATGCCGAGCCTGCCGTTTTCGGCGCTCATGGCTTACTGGCCCGACTTGAGCTGGATGGCCGCCTTGACCGGAGCGGTGACTACGCGGTCGCCGGCAGCCAGGCCGGCCAGCACTTCGATCTCGCCCTGCCCGACGGCATCGCCGAGGCGAAGCTGGCGCAGGCTCAGGCGGTTGTCGGGTAGCTGAAGATAAACGGCGGCCACTTCGCCGCGACGAACGACGGCGGCGGCCGGCACGGTCAGCTTGTCGGCACGGCCGGTGACGAAATGGACGCGGGCAAACATGCCCGGTGTCGCTTCTGGAACATCCGGCAGCGTGACGCGCACCTGCGAGACATGGGTGGCAGCGTCGGCGGTCGGCAGCAGCTGAACCTTGACCGCTTCGACCCACTTGCCCAGTTCGGGGAACTCGACACGGGCGGTGGTCACGGCGCGCATCTCCTTCAGGCGGTATTGCGGAATGCTGGCCGTAACGCGCAGGCTGCCCGGCTGGTAGATCGTGAACAGCGGCGCGCCGGGCATCGCCATGTCGCCCAATTCGGCGTGACGGCGGGCGACGATGCCGGTCATCGGCGCGACGATGCTGGCGTGGCTCTGGCTGGCGCCGGCGGCGGCCCGGTTGGCGGCGGCGGCATCGAAATCGGCCTTCGCCTTGTCGAGCGCCGCGGCGCTCATGAACTTCTGGGCGACCAGGCTCTTGGTCCGCTCGTAGCCGACCTTGGCGTTGGCGTACTGCGCCTCGGCCGCCCGCGCCGCTTCAGCCGCCTCGCGGGCGTCGATGCGCATCAGCAGATCGCCCTTCTTGATCGTCTGCCCGGCATCGGCCTTCACTTCCAGCACCCGGCCAGCGACCTGGGCGCCGACCGTCGCCTGCTGTACCGCCTCGACCAGCGATTCGGCCGGAAACGCCAGGTCGACGGCGTGCGGTTTGACGGTGACAACCGGCAGCGGCTCGGCGGCGAATGCTAGCCCTGCACTTCCGATGGTCGCGGTCGATGCCAAAAAAAGGCCAAAAACCGAAAAGCGAAGTATGTTTGCGTCCATATATATAAGCATACGCTAATTTACAAGAGAAGCACAAGGCGTTTAGTTGGTAGTTGTTAGTCGCTAGTTTTTAGCAAAAACAAGGGCGCCCAGGCGCCCTCAAACCCCGCTAACAACTACCGACTACCGACTACCGACTAACAACTAGCCTTCCAGATGTTTCGGCAGCGGGTTTCCTTGATCCACCAGCCGGACACCGCGCCGAGGATGGCGCAGACGGTGACCACCAGCACGCCGTGCTGCCAGGTCTGCACGTCGTAGACGCGGGCGCCGCCGACCATTTCGCCCTGCCAGCCGAGGTCCATGATCCAGCCGACGAAGGGTTGCAGCAGCGCGGCCGCCAAAAAGCCCCCCATGTTGGCGACGCTGGTCGACATCCCCGACAGCAGCGGCGGATTGACCTCCTTGGAACAGGCCCAGGTCAGGCTGAAGCCGGCCGTGGACAGGCCCATCAGCGCGAACAGCGCGTAGGAAACGGCAAGCGGCATGGTGACGCAGGACAGCCAGACCAGCCAGATCGCGCCATAGACGTGCGAGACGGCCAGCAGCACCGGCTTGCGCCGGCCCAGGCGGTCGGACAGGCTGCCGATGAACAGGCAGCCGACGGCAAAGCCGCCGAACCACAGCGACAGGTGGGTGGCCGCCACCGAGCGCGCCATGCCATGCACCTGCATCAGGTAGGGCGTCGCCCACAGGCCGGCGAAGGTAAAGAAAGCGCCGGACATGCCGGTATTGACCAGCACGGCCGGCCAGGTGTCGCGGTTGCGGATCACCGAGAGCAGGCTGGTCAGCACGGCGGTCCGGTCGAAACGCGGCCGGGCGGTGCTCGCCGCCGATTCCGGCGCATCGCGGACGATCAGCCAGCACAGCGCGCCGAGGACCAGCGAGGCGACGCCGACGCCGATGAACACGCCACGCCAGCCGGTGGCCTGGGCCATGGCCGAGAGCGGTGCGCCGGCCAGCACCGAGCCGAAATTGCCGATCAGCATGCAGATGCCGACGATGGTCGCGAAGCGGCTTTCCTCGAACCAGACGGCGACCAGCTTGAGCATGGCGATGAAGGTCACCGACACGCCAAGGCCGATCAAGGTCCGGCCGACCAGCGCCATCTCCAGCGTCGGCGCCAGGCCGAACAGGAAGCTGCCGGCCCCGGCGATCAGCCCGCCGACGGCCAGGATGCGCCGCGGGCCGAGGGTATCGGCCAGGATGCCGGTCGGGATCTGCATCAACGTATAGACGTAGAAATAGGTCGCCGCCAGCACGCCGAGCGAGGCGGCCGAGGTCTGGAAGGCCGCCGCCAGGTCGGGCGCCACCCCGGCCGGCGCAAAGCGCTGGAAGAAGGAAAGGATGTAGGCCAGGGCGACGATGCCCAAGGCCAGCCAGCGGCGACGCATCTGTTCGGGAGTAAGGATAGGAAATTCAACGGTCATTGCGTGAGTATCGGCGCTCATTTCGCTCATCGTCAACCGCGTATTTCCGCCAATTTCCCCTGCTTTCACCTGAACCCGCGACCTTTCCATGCCAGAAGCCCGAAAATCGCCAGACAAGCGGCGATTTTCGGGCTTCTGGCATGAGCGTTCCCTTCGGGCGACTGAAAGAGCGTTCATCTACCACGCGACCCGTTGATCGAACTCAAACTCCGGTATCGGCTGCGCCAGAGGGTCAATGTCGTTCTCCCTGATCGCATCCACCGCCGCCCAAAGGGGCGGACCACGTGCCGGTGCTAAACGCGGTGCTTCGCTCGGCTCGCTCAGATGCGTCAGTATCTTCTTCACCTCCGCCGGGTCGTTGACAAAGGCGATGATCCGCAGTGTTTCCCCGCAGACCGGACAGCGCAGAGGGAGTACTTCATAGATGCGCGCCAGCAGTATCGCCCAGGCATATCTCGCCGCCCGCCGAACGGGCGTTTCCTCGCCCCCCGCATTACCCGCTTCTACAGGTGCCGGCTTTTGTGTCACCGCCAGCGCCGTCACCACGCCACGCACCGGGGAATTCGGCGCCAGCACACCGTAGTAGCGATGCCGATGCCGCCGGGGTGGCGGGATCAGTGCAGCAAGACGGTCGAGCAGTTCAAGCGGCGTCAGGAGCTGGCTGACGCGACCACCCGGCCCAGGCTTGGTGCTCTCATAAACCAGGTGTTCCGGGTCAATCTGCCGCAGCCGCTCCAGCGCAAACGCCGGACGGGCGCAGTAGCGCAGCAGGCGCTCCAGCCCTTGCCGGTCGTCGGCCTCAATGCGCACGCCGGCATCAAGCGAGAAACCAGCGCCATGTTCGCTCCGGCACATTGCCTCGCCATCAGTCTTGTCCAGCAGGCCGCGCCGCACGAAGAGGCCAACCAGTCGTTTGCGGATCGTCATCTGGAGTTCTGCCAGCCCTTCCGGTGTGATGCGCGCTTCCTCAAAGTCCAGTGTCTCGGCATCCTCTCCATAAAAGACGCCATCGATCACGATCACATGAAAATGCAGATGCGCGTTGAGCAGCCCGCCAAAGCGGTGGATGAATGCGACCGCGCCGATGCGTGCCTTGGCGCCGGAGTCCAGCTGAGTTTGCCGCAGCCCGTGTTCGATGCAGCGCAGAAAGCTGTGCAGCACGGCATTTTGCAGTTCGGCGTTATCAAGGTGGTAACGCAGGCGTTTGGGCAGCGAGAGCACCCATTGTCGCACCGGCAGCGGCGGTATTACGTGATCCACCAGATGCGCCGCTGTTTCGACCATGCGCCGGGTCGTGCAGGCGGGGCAGATGCCGCGGCCCTTGCAGGAGTACGCAACGATGAAATCGTGACCGCAGCCCGCACAGCGGGCGCGAGCAAAACCGTAGGCAAGGATGCCACAGTCAAGATAGCGCCGAAATTCGCGTTCGGTCAGTGCCGCAGCCTGCCCGCCTTGCCCGTCATCTTGCAGCGCTAGCCAGGTGGCAAGGTGTGCTTGCACGACCCGGTACAGTACCGTGCGTTCGGGTCGGCGGCGGCGGTAGACAAAGGGCGCCTGGCAGACTTTGCTGGCAGCGGGCATGGGTATCCTGATCGGGGAATCGGGATTAACTGTATGCCCATACAGCTATCCTGGCAACACACCCTGTAAGACGAAGCCCACAAGAACGCCGCCACCCCTCGTTCTCTTGGCGGTTTACATGCTCCGCCTGTACTGCCCGCCGACTTCGTAGAGTGCCGAGGTGATCTGCCCCAGGGAGCAGACCTTCACCGCATCGACCAGCACGGCGAAGACGTTGCCGTTGTCGATTACCGTCTGCTTGAGCTTTTCCTGCAGGGCCGCCGACTGGCCGGCGTGGCGCGCCTGGAAGTCCCGCAGGCGCTGGATCTGCGACTGCTTCTCCACCTCCGTCGAACGGGCCAGTTCGATTTCCTGCTGGGCGCTGCCCTTGGGGTTGAGGAAGGTGTTCACACCGATTACGGGCAAGGAGCCGTCGTGTTTCTTGTGCTCGTAGTAGAGGGATTCCTCCTGGATCTTGCCGCGCTGGTAGCCGGTTTCCATGGCGCCGAGGACGCCGCCGCGGGAGGCGAGGGCTTCGAACTCCTTCAACACGGCCTCTTCCACCAGGTCGGTCAGTTCGTCGATGACGAAGGCGCCCTGGTTGGGGTTCTCGTTCCTGGCGACGCCCCACTCGCGGTTGATGATGAGCTGGATGGCCATGGCCCGGCGCACCGACTCATCGGTGGGGGTGGTGATGGCTTCGTTGTAGGCGTTGGTGTGTAGGCTGTTGCAGTTGTCGTAGATGGCGATCAGCGCCTGCAGCGTCGTGCGGATGTCGTTGAAATCCATCTCCTGGGCGTGGAGGCTGCGGCCAGAGGTCTGGATGTGGTACTTGAGCTTCTGCTGAGGAGATCCTCGACGACCTCCTCGACCAGTACAACCGTGAAACAGGGTCTCGCTATACCCGGGAGATGCTGGCTGGCGAGTTTTACAACGACGTCTTCGGAAACCGCTTCTCTGAGCCTGGGTTCTACAAGGGCGGGTTCGTGGTTCGACCCGCGGGTCAGTGCACGCAACCATGGCGCTGGGCACGACGATCAGGCGTTGACGAAGTACATGTCGATATCGCCCTTGCCCTTGGCGCCGATCTTGCCGCGGTATTCGCAGTCGAATGTATTGCGGATCAGGTCGTAGGTGTAGGCGGAGATATTGACCTTGCCTGCTTCGCCGGCGCTTTCCATCCGGCTTGCCGTGTTGACGGTGTCGCCCCAGACGTCGAAGGCGTATTTGTGTTTGCCGACCACCCCGGCGACGACCGGGCCGGAATGGATGCCGACACGAATGCGCCATTTGAAGGCCGCGCTGCGGTTACGTTCTTCGAGAAGCGCGCACATTGCCAGGGCGGCACGCACGGTGCGGTGCGCATGATCCGGTACCGCTATCGGTACTCCCGCGGCGGCCATGTAGGCGTCGCCGATCGTCTTGATCTTTTCGATGCCATGCGCGAGGCAGATGTCATCGAATGCCGAAAAGATGTCATTCAGCTCGGCGACCATGCGCTCGGCCGGCATGGTTCCGGCAGCCTGCGTGAAACCTGCGAAGTCGGTAAATAAAATGGTCGCCGATTTGAGTTCAAGCGGTTGTGCCTTGCCGTAGCGGGCAAGTTCGGTCGCGACCGAAACCGGCAGGATGTTATGCAGCAGGTCTTGCGTGCGTTGCTTCTCGGCGGCCAGATCGGCCGTGCGTTCGGCGACTCTGCCTTCAAGTTCGCTCTCCGATCGCTGCAAGGTAAGGATCGTTTCTGTCTGGGCGGCCAATTTGGCCGTGCGCTCCTGGTAAAAGCGGTCGGCTAGCGCCAGGGCCATGACCAGCGGTTCGAACACGCCGGTCCAGAGCAACGCCGGCGTCAAGCCCGGGCTTTCGCCGTGTGCGATGGCGTTGCCGATGGTGAGCACGAGCGCAATCAGGAAGGGGGTATAGGCGGCGATGACATACCACGCCATCCTTTCCCGCTTTCTTGCGGCAGCGATGACCCCGAAGACCAGCAAGGGAAAAATCGGCATCCAGGTCAGCGAGCCAAGGACATAGGCGGTCTGAAGCAGACGACCCAGGTCGTCGCGCGGCAGCAGGGTACCGGCGACCTGGAACGCGACGATCAGCGCGGTGAGGCCGACGAAAAACCAGATTCCCCGCATCAGGCGGGGATTCCGTCTTGGCAGGCCGACCAGATGGGCGATGAACACCGTCGGCAGCAAGGCGTTGGCGACGACCAAAGCGACGTTGCTGACCTGTTCAAAAGCCGGCGAGTCGGGCCAGAGCAGTTCGTAGGCCGAGCCGATGCCGCCGTCGAAGCTGCACAGGCCCCAGGCAGTGGCGAACAGGGAGCCGACGTAGAGCAGATAGCTGATGTCGCGCAGATAGAGCCACAGGCACAGATTGATCAGCGCCAGCGTCAGCAATACCGACAAGATGATGGTCCAGAGCATTTCGCCGGCCCGCACTTCGGCGCGCAGCGCGTCGGGCTGCCATAGGACCGGGCGCAGTTTGACGCTGGCATAGCTGGTGCTGCGGACGCGGAGCACGACCTCGGTCGTCCCCTGGCCTGGCAGCACTACCGGAAAGACAAAATTGGCGAACGGCAGCGGTCGTGCGGCGAACGGCAGGCGGGCGCTGGCCGACTGATGCTGAATGGTACCGGTGGCATCGACGAGGTAGAGGTCGACCTCCTGCAGGGTCCGATTGCCGGTGTCAAACCAGCGCAGTTGCGCCGTCGTCTCGGGGTTGCGCAGCTTCCAGCGCAACCAGACGGCGTCCGCGGTGTATCCCCGGTTCGGGGTGTCGCGGACGAAGCCGTCGGGCGCAAGGTCGGCAAGCGTCTTGCGCCCCCCGGGGTCGTGGGCGACTTCCGTCCAGGGGGAAAGGGCGGTTTGCGCCAGGCTGGCCGAGACCACGACCTCCGCCGGCATGGCGCTGGTCGTGCCCGGACAAAGGCTCAGGAGAACCAGGAGAATCCAGAGATTTCGCACTGTCCGGATGGCTTGCTCGACGAACGAATGACGAGTGGGTCGCAAGTTGGCCTGGCGTTCCGCAAATCCGGCGACGTACGGAGCGGAGAAGAACGTCCAGGCTGACGCAGCGGGGAAAGTATCGCCGCCCGTTTCGAATCGTGTCAAACGCGCGCGATCAGCGGATTTTCCCGTCCCTGGCTTCATCGACCGGCTTGGCAAGGGCACGGCGCAGCGTCGCTGCCGCGGCATCGGCCCCGAGCGGCCCCGTCTTGAAGACGATGCGCCGGCGTTCCCCGGCGACCCGGAGATCGGCCCCGTAGGCATCGATTCCCAGCAGCGTGATGCCATCGGCCTTCGCCGAGACCACTTCGCGGGAGACTTCGACGTTGTATTCGTAGGAGGCGACGGTCTTGCCGTCGGCCTGGAGCGAGCCGTCCATCATCACCGAGGTGAAGCCGGACTTGATGGCGCTCATGCACACCGCCGGG
>Ga0268298_10000440_pt1 | contig 53483 bp, 41 predicted proteins | sample WWTPWeurt_MetaG_FD_194462 | JGI IMG/M metagenome (GOLD analysis project Ga0268298, IMG submission 194462) | Activated sludge microbial communities from WWTP in Nijmegen, Gelderland, Netherland - WWTP Weurt | ecosystem: Engineered > WWTP > Aerobic digester > Activated sludge | place... | reverse complement strand
AAAATTTTCATTGCAGAGGATTCTTATGCCCCGGATTTTAATGCATGTAAGGAATATTACTTTTCCATCCTTACCGATCGTGCATCACAAAAGAATGTAATTATCTATTCTAGTCAGGGAGGCATGAACATCGAACAAGTAGCGGAAGAGACTCCACATTTGGTGCATAAAGAGTACATGGATGCTGCATTGGGAATTCAAGAGTTTCAGTTGAGAAAGATTGCATTCACTTTAGGATTAAGTGGTAAGGCTTATAAAGAAATGTGTGATTTTGTTAAAAAACTTTACACAGCCTTTCTAAACTCAGATGCAACTTTAATTGAAATAAACCCTTGCCTGCTTACAGGGGACAACAGGATAGTAGCCGTGGATTGTAAATTTGCTTTAGATGATAGTGCCTTATACAGACATCCTGAACTTGAAAGCATGCGAGATGAAAATGAAGAAGACGCTACAGAAGTTGAGGCTCGTAATAATAATCTTAATTATGTAAAATTAGATGGAAATGTTGGTTGCATGGTAAATGGAGCCGGTTTAGCCATGGCAACAATGGACATAATTAAAATGGCAGGTGGAAGTCCTGCAAACTTCCTTGACGTTGGAGGAACTGCCGATGCGGCTAGAGTTGAACAAGCTTTCAGAATTATTCTTAAAGATCCTTCAGTAAAAGCCATATTAGTTAACATTTTTGGGGGTATTGTTAGATGTGATCGCGTAGCACAAGGTATCGTGGATGCATATAGAAATATGGGTAATATATCCGTACCAATCATTGTCAGACTTCAAGGCACTAATGCAGAGATAGCCAAAAAAATTATTGATGAGTCTGGATTGGAAGTTCATTCCGCCATACAACTTCAAGAAGCGGCAGATTTGGTAACAAAGCTCCTTAAACCATAGAGATAATTTGGAACAAACTATCACACTGAGTAGATTAAATGAATTTATTCAAAGGGTAATAGGACTGAATTTTGAAGAATCTTTTTGGGTAAGTTGTGAAGTTATACAGGCAAAAGAAATTCGCGGCCATTTTTATATTGAGCTTTCAGAAAAAGGAAATAATGAAGAAATAGTCGCTCAAGCTTCTGCGGTGATTTGGAAAAATCAAATATCGCTAATTAAGAAAAAATTTCCACACAATATATTTAGCATATTAAAAGCAGGAAATCAAGTTAGGCTAAAAGTCCTTGTTGATTTTCATCCCAGATACGGGCTTAAATTAGTAATTCATGACTTGGATTCATCTTTTACGCTAGGGCAAATTGCTCAAAACAGAATACAGATAATATCAAAATTAAAAGAGGCTAACCTTTGGCAACTTAACAAAAATTTAAAACTCCCCAAGGTTATCCAAAAAATTGCTTTAATCAGCAGTCCAACAGCCGCAGGATATATTGATTTCACTGATCATTTAAAATCGAATCCGGCTGGATATTCATTCAAGATTTCACTTTTCCAAGCAAGTATGCAAGGAGACAATACTGAATATGAAATATCCAATGCATTTAATAAAATTAATAATGAATCATTTGATATTGTAGCAATTATTAGGGGCGGCGGAGCTAAATTAGACTTATTAGATTTTGATAGTTTCCTCATTTCAAAATCCATCAGTAATTGTCCTTATCCGGTTTTAACTGGAATTGGCCATCAAATTGATGAATCTATTGCTGATCTAAATGCATTCAATGCTTGTAAAACACCCACAGCCGTTGCCGAATTTATTATCAATCATAATGCTATATTTGAAACCCAATTAATTGAAATTTTAAATGAAATAAAAATTTTGAGTAGACGCAAAATTTCTGTAGAAAATTTAAGACAAGAAAACATGAGAGCGAAAATCAATAATGCTTCTCAAAATAAAGTCTGGCAATCATCTTCAAAGCTTAATGAAATTTTTACAAAAATTATCAAAACGAGTAAAGAAAACATACATAGTGAATTGATTGGTTTGAAAAATATGGAGGCAATTTTGAAAATCAATGATCCTTCATCCATTCTATCCAGAGGTTACACAATAACTCTTCAAGGTAACCGATGGGTAAAAAAATTAAGTGACCTTGATACCAAATCAGAATATACCACTAAATTTAAGGATGGGCAAATAACCTCAAAAACCTAATGAGATGGCAAAACAAAAATTAAAGTACTCAGAAGCATATGAGGAATTAGAAAAAATCCTTCAAAAAATTCAATCTGAGGAGACACAGTTAGATGAAATTCTGATCAACATTAATCGGGCTAAGGAATTACTTCTCCATTGTCAAGAAACCTTAAGAAAAATAAGCGAAGAAATTGAAAATTAAAACAAAGTAATATTTTTTTTCTTTAAAGTTACTTTTTAAAAATATTTTTAACTAAAGTTATTGGATTGGCGTCATTTTGTGCAGACCATGTAAGCAAAATACCTGGAATTAATATTACCGCACAAGGAATCCACGCAGCAGTAAGAGCGCTCAATGTTAATCCCTCAGAAAGTCTTTTACAGAAAGTATTGAGCAATATATAAACTATAAATACAAGGATACAAATTATTAAAGGATATCCATACCCTCCCTTTCTAACAATTGCACCTAATGGAGCCCCCACAAAAACAAACAAAAAACAAACTAAGGCAAAAGAATACTTGATATACAACTCATAAGCAAACTTAGATTTCTTTTTTTGCAAATTTTTCTCACTCTCTTCAAAGTTTCTCTTATTATTCAATTCGCGCTCCAAATTTAGTTTAGCTCTATGGTAAGATACCATACTTGACTCATTGCCTGAATCACGGTATTGCAAAAGCAGTGAGTCAATTTTATTGTTAGCCGAATATAATTTGTTATACTCTTCTTTAAAATTCTTTAATAATTTACTTTCAGGCGATTTTTGAATTCCTTTAGATTTATTTAAATCATTTATTCTGCCACCCTCTCCCTTAGCCTGCTCAATAAACCTTGAAAATATAGGATGATAAAGATTTGATCTCTGCTTCGACAAACTATCAAGCTCAATCCGCAACTGTTTAGAATTCTTCATCCTCTGGTTGCTTTTAAACAAATCTTCGTCAGATCTTTCCAACTCAAATTCCTCCAAAGGAAAAACTTTAGTCAATTCTTTGAATTTAGTTTTAACAAACGGATAAAGCGAATTGCTGACAGTGGCCCGATCAGGAACCTGATAAATTTCACCATTTTCCAATTGCATGACAAGAAACTTTCCACCCGGAGTGACATACATTTCTCCACTTTTCGCCAAAATAGTTGCTTTTGTGCTGGTATTACTATGGTCATCAATCAGAATATTCTGGATAGTTTTTCCATTACTTAATTTTTTCTCGATTCGTATTACATAACCATAAAAATCCTCGTTAAAAACACCTTCTTCTAAACTTAAAGTTGGCTTTTGTCTTTTTAAATCATGTAACCGACTCAAAAATTTTAAATTGGATTTAGGTATTACATAATCTGAAAAAAACCAGGACACCAAGCCAATTGATGCGCATAACAACATTATAGGCACCATAATTCTTACCAGTGAAACCCCAGCTGACTTAATGCTGGACAATTCATATCTCTCCCCCAGGTTTCCAAAAAGAAATACGCCTGCCAGCAAAACACCAATTGGCAAAGCCATTGGCACAAGAGATAACGACAAGTAACTTAAAAACTCAATTATCACAAAAATTCCTGCCCCCTTTCCAATGATATCATCTATGTATAGCCAAAGGGTTTGCATAACCAAAACAAACAATGCAATAAAAAATGAAACGGCAAAGGGGCCAATAAACCCTTTAACAAGCATTAAATCAAGCCGCTTTACCATTCTTATGGATTAAAATTAAGTGCCGCAAAATTAATAGACAATTCAATAACAATACGAATTGGCTTTTATGATGTGTTGGGCTACGATTCTGCGATACTCCTTTGCATTAATAGTTTCATATCTTGAAAAACGTTTCAACCCCATGAGCATAACCTTAAGTTCATCGCCCAGTGCAAAGGAAGTCAACGCATCCTGAGCATTTTTAATAATTCTTGATTGTGCATCGTTTATAAAGACTTTTAACATTGCAATAAATGGAGAAATCTCCTCTTGATTCTTATTCTCATTTAATTTTTGAACACGGAGCAACAATGACTCAGAATTGTATAAATCAATAACAATATCTGCTATATTCATCAGAACTTCCTGTTGTTCCTTTAAGTCATGTTTGCCATCCATTTGATATTTAACAGCGGCTCCTGCTACCATTAATAGAATTTTCTTAAAGTCTTGCAAAGTCCTAATTTCAATACCGAAAGCCACTTGTGGGAATTCAAATGATGGAATTCCCGTTAATTCCTTTTGGACTGCCCATGCGGGGCCTACTAAGTCCAACTCTCCTTTCAATGCCCGTTTTAGTATCATGTTGATACACAACATCCTATTTATCTCATTAGTCCCTTCATAAATCCTATTAATTCGGGCATCCCGGTATAATCTGGCAGGCAGGTATTCTTCAGAATAACCATATCCTCCATGAATTTGAAGTAATTCATCTACAACATAATCCAAGACTTCTGAGCCATTAATTTTAATAATCGCACATTCAACAGCATACTCTTCTGCAGCTTCAAGCATAGCCTTTCCAAAATCCATTCCATTGGCTAATTCTTCATTCTTCTTTTTCTCCATCAAGTCACTAACACGGTAGATAGTGGACTCAAGTGCAAATACCCTGATTGCAGATTCAGCAATTTTGTATTGAATGGCCCCATAATTCGAGATGGCTTTTTGAAACTGAAATCTTTCATTCGCATACTTTACACCAAGACTAATACACCTTTTGCATCCACCCATGGCCATTGCCCCTAACTTGTATCTTCCAATATTCAACACATTGAAAGCAATAAGGTGACCTTTACCAACCTCTCCAAGAACATTTTCTGCCGAAACTTTAACGTTCTCAAGAAAAACCTGCCTGGTCGACGATCCTTTAATACCTAATTTATGCTCTTCCTGACCTAAAGTCAATCCTTCAGTGCCTTTTTCTACAATAAAACCTGTGAATTTATCTCCATCTACTTGAGCAAAAACAATAAATATATCCGCAAATCCTGCGTTTGTGATCCACATTTTCTGCCCATTTAGAACATAAAACTCTCTTGAACTATCCAGAATTGCTTTGGTTTTAGCACTTAAGGCATCACTTCCCGAAGATGGCTCAGTTAGACAATAGGAAGCTTTAAGTTGCCCATTTGACAATCCTGGAAGGAACTTCATTTTTTGTTCTTCCGTGCCGAAATACAAAATTGGTAACATTCCAATTCCAGTATGGGCTGCAATTGTTGTATTAAATGATGCATCCCCCGCTCCTAACTCTTCAGAGATAATTGTGTTTGAATGTGTGTCAAGCTCTACCCCTCCATACATAGTCGGAATGTGTGCGCCAAGAAGCCCCAGATTAGCAGCGATCTCTAATAAAGATTGTTGATCCTCTAGAACTGCTCCCCTTTTCCAAATTTCGTATTCTACAAAATCTCTTACTGTATCGCGAATTAACCTCTGGTCTTCATTAATGTCTTCAGGTATAAAATTGGTTTTGTAATTCGTTTCCTTTACTAAAAATTCACCCCCCTTTAATACTTTGGTATTATTTTCTGATATCATACGATCCATAAATTAATTTCCATTAAGCATTAACGGGGTATTTTTGCCATTAAGTACAATGACCTTAGCATTTTGTGACAAACTAAGTTCTTTATATGCCTTTATTAATTCATATTCGAGTTGTTTATCGGTCAATCCTGTATTAATAATTCTTTGGTAATCAGCAATGCCTTGAGCTTCCACCCTTTTTCGTTCTGCTTCTTGTTTTTCTTTCATTAAAACAAACTGCATCTTCTGTGATTCTTGCTCTGCTCTTATCTTTTCTTCAATTGAAGCTTTTACACTATTTGGCAATCCAATGTTCCGAATCAGGAGCTGCTCAAGTATCAATCCTCTTGCTAAAAAGTCTTCTTCGACTGTTTTGAAAATTTTCATTTGAAACTCATCTCTTTTACTTGAGTAAAGTTCTATAGCTTCATATCCCACTGAAAAATCTCTAATTCGAGATCTGGCAAGTGGTCTAATAACCTTATCTTGGTAATCTTTACCAATTTCATTATAAATTTTTGGCGCCGAGGTTGGCAAAACTTTATAAAGCACGGTCACATCGATCACTATTTCAAGTCCATCCCTAGTCAGTGCTCTTATAGCATCATCCCCTTTAACATTACCTTCATCCGTTACCCCCGACATTGTGTAGTTTTGCGTACGCACGTCCATTTCATGAATTTCCAATAAAGGATTTACAATGTGAAGTCCTGGATATAATATATCATTCTGCACTTTACCAAACAATGACTTAACCCCTATTTGACCTGCATTAATCTGAATAAAACATGAACTAAAAACCCCGACCACGATCAAAACCAAGGCAGCAATTCGGAATATCTTCGATAATTTTCTAATCGATGGATGTTGATTATCCTGATTGAGAAAAAACTGAACTCCCAACCCCAAAAGGCCAATAATTATAAGTATCATAAAATTAAATTATGCATCTCCCTGTACTCTCGTTCTCAATTACTTAACTAACACAAATAGAATCAACTCGGTTCAAATAATTTAATTCAAACAGGTTGCATATATGTATTACTTTATAATTGACACGTTTCCCTTTTTAGTATATTCCAAATTTTCGAAACACTGGAACTTTAATAAATAACCAAAAACATCAGGCCCCAATCTTTCTCCCTTAAATGTGCCATCCCAGCCAGGATTTTGCTCAGAAGTTTCGAACAACTTTTGCCCCCAGCGATTATATATCACCATATTCATTTTGGTTATAAATTGTGACCTGGGAAGGAAAAAATCATTTTTTGAGTCTCCATTTGGACTAAATGCATTTGGTATAAATACAGCATCTGCACAGGATTTGACCATTATGGTCACGGAAGCGGTAGCAGTACATCCAGCTTCATCTGTTACCGTTACTACATACGTTGTAGTTTTAAAAGGCATTGCAATTGGATTAAAAATTTCACTATTATTTAAAGACCCATCATCAGGACTCCATTTGTATTTGTAACCGGCCATATCTACTGTGGTCAATTGGGATTTATAACCTGGCACAATCATTATAGGATCTGCATTCGCAAAAACTTTATTTGATGGATCATTGACGTTTATGGTATGTGTTAATATCCAATTACATCCTGAAGAATCAATAATTTTTACAGTATAGCTTGTATTAACTTTGGGATTTACGGTAACCTTTGATTCGGATGAACTACCAATTATTCCTTCTTTTGGAGTCCAATCATAGGAATATTTAGAAAGTCCTTCACCAACAACAGTAATCATTGCAGAATCACCCAAACATATAACCGAAGGCCCGCGTAATTCTGCCTTAAGCAATACGACTTCAACATGAATGGTATCCAAGATTTTACAGCCATATTCATCTTCAGCTTTAATCTGGTAAAATTGAGTTATTTTCGGTTCAACAGTAATGCTATTTCCACTCCCAATCTCCTTTCCAGCCTGATCACACCATATTATCTTGACTAAAGGATTCTTTGACCTAGCATTTAAAATAATCCTTGCAGGTTCACACAACAAAGTATCCTTGCTTACTTCCAAATCTATTCTCTCTGGTACAAAAACTGTTAATGTATCTTTCTTTGAACAACCTGGAAATTTCGGATCTGTAATTTCGACATAGTATGTTGTAGTTCTGGTAAGTTTTGCTTTTGGATTTGACGATTTCGGATCATCCAATCCATCAACTGGGATCCAATTGTATATAAATTCATTATTTCCTCCAGGATTTAATTCAACCACATCACCATAACAAGCCAATACTGTGTCCTTTAAATTAACATTAATTTCAACGAATGTAAACTCTTTTGTAAGACTTCTTGTGCAAACACTATCCACTGTCAATGTGATTTTATAATTCCCAGACTTACTATATGTGTACATTGCTATGGGTGTATTCGCCTTCCCTATTCCATCACCGAAGTCCCAATTCACGATTCTATTCCCAGAAGTGGTCACAGTAACTTTTAACGAACCGCACTCGGATTCAATTTTGAAATCCGCATCAGGTGGTGCAACTGCCTGAACCAATATTGAATCAGACAACATACAATTAAATTGATTAGTTGCTTTAAATTTTAAAACATAAATTCCAGGTTTGGAAACATAAATAATCGGCATTAATGGATTTGCAGAATTAATAATTATAGGATTTGGTTCCCAATTAATTGTAACTATATCAGAAGCATTAACCTGCTCAATTTTAAAACTTGTAGTGTCTTCTGCACAAAGCACCAACTGTTTTGGATACTTTAATTCTAGACTACGATCTAATAATTGAACAGCTAAAATCACTTGACATTGATCTTTTGATCCAGCCCTAACAAATACGATCTTGTTTCCAACAATTTTTGTTTTAAAATTGGAGCCCGTAAATTCAATCGGATTAAAATTTCTATTAAAAGACCACTCAAAATAAGAGGTAGAATCAGAACTTGCTGTCAAGGAAATATCGCCATCACAAGTTGTGGAGTCTCCCTGTATTTTCAAATTCACAAGATCCCTCACATTAATCAATATCTCCTTTTCAACAATACAATTGCCATCAGTTATGGTAACACGATACTTTGTAGTTGTTTGCGGCTTGGCTAAAGGATTGGAAGGAATGGTTAAATCAAGTCCTGTGGTTGGGCTCCAGGTATAAATAAATCTTGGATTAGGATTTTTCACCAATCTAACTGAATCTCCCTTGCAAATATCTTTTTCATTTCCAATAAGCTCAATGTCAATGCTGCTAATCTCTAAAGTTTTGGATAACATTGAAGTACATCCATTCACATCTGTTATTGTCAATTCAATTGTAATGCGCCCATCGTTAGAAAGCTTAAAGACAGGATCTTTCAAATTAGAAGTTAAATTATTTCCGTTTCCAGATAGTCTCCAATCATAATTGGAAATTGTATAATTTGAACGAGAAGAGTCCTTTACGATTAACGTCAAATCTGCTGAACAATCAACTTTGACGTTAAAATCAGGAATTAATCCCGGTTCTATAATTACAATTGTTTGTCTGGCAGTATCGGTACATTCGCCATTGCGAACAACAAGAACAACTTCATACGTACCTGATTTTGCATATTTAAAACTTGGATCTTGATCACTTGACTTTAAATTCCTATTGTTGTTAAAATCAAAAAACCATTCATAAAAGTTAGCATCTTTGCTGGCACTGGTAAATTTCTGATTCAAACCATCACAAATTGAACTATTCCTTATAAAGGAGGCGATAGGAGAAATACCACAGGGCACAATATTTAATTCAAAATCGCGAGTTGCATAAGATAATAATTTGCCATCCCTATATTCAAGCACACACACTCCAACAAGAAATTGGCCAAGAGTATTGGGATTCGCAGTTAGTAGTCCTGTCTTAGAGTCAATTTTTAATGGAACACCTCCGGATCCACCATTCATTAAATCATCCAATGAATATGGAGATTTAAAAACAACACTATCAAAGGGAGGAGAATCAGGTCTGCCGGCTGGTGTAAGTCGAGTTTTGCCAAGATTTGGTTTACACAACATGTATACTAATGAATCTCCATCCAAGTCGGTGGCACTATGGTCAAATACAAAAGGCTTATTAACACAAACATAAATTGGTGGAAAATTTCCAAACTGAGGATTTGAATTACAACTTAACAAATCAATGGCACTAAACTTTATTGCATAAGTTGTTCCAGTTTCAAGTGGCTCAACTACATTTGTAAGAGATGTATTGCGGCAACATCTCTGATAAGCTAGGATATATCCCCTCTCATCAAAAGGCAAGTAAATCTTTTTAGTATAAATAGCTTCGTGCACGCAAACTTCCTGGTTCTTCCCAACACAAAAATTATCCACTTTCTCTCTCAATGTATCATTTTTAACATAATCCATTTCAAACACCCCATCAATCCCTACCCTAAATGCTTTTTGTCCATTGCCATAAAACGCCCCTATAACAGCTGGATTATCAAAAAAAACGGTATCGGCTCCGTTCAAACAATCACGCCTTACCACCAACCTTATTTCATAATAGCCATTTCCAAGGCATTTATAACTTAGCTGTCCACCTACCAAATGTGTTGAAAAGGAGAATTGTTGAATTGCAAAAAAGATAAATAACGTTATGGCTATCCTAATGAATTTTTTACCAGTTATATTAATTTGATCCTTGTTCATAATTTTCAATTGTATTAACCAGTTCACTACTCTTTAATTTCAACTATTTCAACTCTTCGTTCCCGAGAAGCATTGATGTGATATATAGAATTAGGATCTTTTGAATTATCACTTATCCCCTTCGGAGCCGTATCCTCCCCAAATGACTTTTGACTGATAATAAGTTTTCCTGATTTAATATACTTTTTTAATGAACCTTGATTATACCTATTAAATTCATTTTTTACACTTTGAACTCTTCTTTGTCCAAGGTGCAAGTTATAATGGTTATTTGCCAATGGACTTGCATAGCCCTTTAAGAAAATCTCATACTTCTTTCCTTCTTTAAGGTCTGACTCTAAAACGGAAAGAAACTTTTCAAACTTTTCTTTACCTGCCTTCACTTCCAAATCAAAAAAATTATCCATGACACTCTTTTGAACTTCTCTTTCTTGAACAGGAAATGTATTTGAAAATTTTAAACCAAAAACTGACTTGCGAGTATAATAATTCTCATAAGTCTGCTGATAAGATAATGTCGTAGTTTTTGACATTGTAGCTGGATTGGGATGATCATTATCAAAATATAAGGAAACAGGTAATAAACTATATAAAAGTTTATCTAAATATATTTTTTGCAATACCGTTCCAATCTGGTTGCAATCCACATGAAACTCTTTCATTGAGGTGCCATACCCTAATTTTGTTGCAACAATCCTGTACTTATGACATCTGTCTAATTCAAATTGAGATAAATTTGTTTGTAAGTTTGTCATGACTATAGGGCTATTATCAGGATGCTCAAGGTCAAACAAACTTACTGTTGTTCCATTCAAATCTAAACCGGTTTGTTTGTCATATGTAAGGACGTCTAAAGTGATTTTGGATTGTTTAAGATATAACTTTTTGGTAATCTCTTTAAACTCACCTGGCTTACCACTCAAGAATATGACTGATTCCATAGAATATCCGGGTCTCGATGCCTCAATGCGATATTCTCTTTCGCACTCAATTGGAAATTCAAACAAATTGGTTAGATCATTTGTAATAATTACTGCCTCTTTCGAAACATCCTTGTTGTCAAATAACTTAACCGTTGCGCCATTCAATTCCATCAAGGTTCCTGCATCATAAACCAATGTCTTTAGTTTTATTTCACATGGTTGAATATTAGCCATAAAAATATCTAAACAACAAGCTTCATTGATATCATCAATATATTGGGCTCCGGTCCTGTTACTAGCCAAATAACCAACAGTTCCTGAGGTTAACCTTACAAAGTACAGGTCATCAAAACTTGAATTTAAGGGAATTCCACAATTCTTGATTGTACCCCATCCATCGGCCTGATCCTTAACTTGATAAATATCAAATCCACCAAGCCCCAGGTGGCCTTTAGAACTATAAAACAATGTACTTGTAGGTATATGATAAAATGGAGTTACATCATCTTGAATCGTATTAAGTCCGGCCAAATTCATGGGTTCTGAAAAATTACCATTTCCATCAATCATTGAGTACCAAATATCCAACCCTCCTTTTCCACCAGGTCTGTCAGATACAAAGTATAAGACTTCCTTATTATTAAGTTTATTATACCCAACATTAGGTTGTGTCTGTGTACTAGTAGGTATATTTATATAATCAGGAAGTTTTATTGGTTCCGACCAAAATTGACTTGAATCTATATTTGCTTGATATAAATCACATCTTTTGTCGTGGTCATTAAGATCTTCACAAACTGTAAAATAAACTTTGTCCGCTGTCCGATTAACTGCTGTATTTGCTATGTTTTTCCCAGGAAACAGCGTGTTAAGGTATTTTAATTGAACTGGTACCCCCTCACTTTTTGAACTAAGCAAACCACTCAGATAGCGCTTTGGCATAATAGTATTCACTCTATTTTCAAAACGACTTGAGGAAAAAACAAATTCCTGTTTTAATTGCATTGGTGCAAAATCTGAAAAACTGGTATTTACTCTTTCTCCCATAGATACCACTGTTGTACTTTTCACAGGATTATTAATCATTTCTATAGCCCATTCACAAGCCTTGATCTCCTTATCTGCATAAGCAGAATAATAGGAATCCTCTCCAGCATGCTCTGAACTATATGCAGTGTAAGCAGCCTTAGCTGAATTATAATCTCCTTGTATTTGCTTAAGCATCCCTAACCAAAAACCACTCAACGGATACTGCGAGCCATCGGGATGATTTAAAACAGCTTCATAATATCCGACTGACATTTTATATGCTCCATGAAGACGAGAAGCTTCAGCCGCCTTATATAAAAAATCAATATTGTCACTTTCGAATTGCAATAATTCCTGATACTTTGCTAATGCATCATAAAAATTTTTACTAGAAAAGGATTTTTCAGCTGCCTCAATGACAGATTTTTTACTGGGACTCTGAGCACTCACTAAAAAAGTACTCAGAAAAATGATGTATATAGATAAAAATAATTTTCTCATTTTAAAAATCAAAAAGTTTAGAAAATTGGACAAGCTTTCAGTTGACTCAGAGGTCTTGATTTTACATAAGTATAAATCAAAGAAAACTCAGGCCCGCCCCTTCCACGCGTTGCTAAATCAAATGGAGAAGTATTCACATCATAGCTAATTCCACCATACCAATTATTATATTGGAAGGCAAGCTTTGGGATAATAGCATCTTCACTTCTGGCAGACAATCCTAAAAGCAAAGCAAATTCCCTTCCTCGTTTCAAAGACAAATAAAACTTTCCATACCCTCCAAAAACAGTCTCTTGATAATTTTGCTGTTTTTGAAATTGAGCATGAAACAATACATCCAATCGTTCAAGTAATTTGACAGACGGAGTTAAACTTAAATTAAATCGAATAGGTAAATTTACACTTTCCGTTTGACTAAAGAATTGTTGCTCAGGTTGGTTAAGATGAAATAACCCAAGACCTGCATCAATTTTAGTCCTTGTATTTTTTTGCCACCTGTAATTTATCCCGGCTGATAAATCTAAAAATCCATTAGACGTCCTATCAAAATTTTCCTGTGGAGATAAGTTTGGATCAAAGTTTGTCCCATTCCACTGTTCATCCCAGGTTAATTGATCTTGTTGAAACCTTCTTTGAGCACCACCAATTAATCCTCCAATGGAGAATATGTTGTTTTTGTTAATAGGGTATGCATAAGATGCACTTATTCCAATATAGCCTAAACTTAGCTTTGAATCCCCTGCCCTGTCATAATTAACCAGGAACCCTGCAGACCATAGCCCTTTAGTAGTCCATTTTTTGGGATAAAGTCTAATATCATAACTCCCGGTAAATGTCAAATAATTCACTAGGTTGTCCACAAACCATTGACTCCGATAATTTCCTGCTGCTCTCCAATCCCCATTAAAAACTCCAGTTAATGCGGGATTAGTATTTAGGGGTGATGTATAAAATTGTGAGTGGTGAATATCCTGTGCCAGCATAATATTAATCTGGAAACTAAATATCAACACTAAAACTACCAGAATTTTGAGTTTTTTCACAGGCTTGGTTCTTAAATTAACTAATACATTTCCATAGATCTAATACATAAATCTATAAATATCAGTCAATCAACAGTAACTGGCAGGAAATTTTTCAATATATTCGGCATTGGTACCTGCCAAGCAAGCTGGTTGATTTCATGAAATTGGTTCACAAATATAATCAACCAAATGTTTAATTCAAAATTTATATAAGATTTAATCTTATGCTTTTCAACCAACTATCCATATAAATTTCTGTATGAACCAATTTACCCCAATGCATTAATGGCATTGCATTTAAGAATCAATCACCCAAATAAAAAAAATTTGTTTTTATACTACCTGATTAGTGTAACATTTCCCTTTTTAAAATAAGTTTGACCATCAACACATACTACTTTAAAATAGTATCCATATACATCAGGAGGCAGTTCCCCACCTTTATAAGTTCCGTCCCACCACAAATTCTTGTCTTTGGTTTCAAAGATTTTTTCACCCCAACGATCATATACATATAATTCAACTTGATCAAGGAAGTTACTCCTGATTCTAAATTCATCATTATTATTATCCCCATTTGGTGAAAAAATATTTGAAATAAACACATCCGTCTCATCACAATTTGGTCGAATCACAATTACCCTTACCTCAGCTTCTCCAGGACAACCATCATCATTTATTGCAGTGACCTTGTAAAGAGTGGATACTTCAGGTGTAGCTATAGGGTCAGTGCATTCTATACAACTCAACCCTTGCGGGTTCACCCAACGATACCCTGAAAAATCGCCATTGACATGCAGTACAGTGGATTGCCCAAGATATATGGTATCGTCATCTGCATAAGCATCTAAGGGCGGATCGAATTTACTGATGTTGACTTGAAAACTATCCTGATATCTGCAACCATACTCATTTTCAAAATCAACATAAAAAATTGTAGTATCGGAAGGCTTAACTAAAATACGATCACTTTGCTCTCCAGAAACGATGAATCTTGAAGGGCTCCAACTGTATTTATATGTGTGGTTACTCTTTGGAATAAATTCAACAAAGCCATCTGCACCAGGACACAAATTTTTCTTACCAATAATTTCATACAAAGTTTTTACAGGTATTACTTTAAAGGAATCAACATCCGTACAACCGTAAAGATCGGTTGCGTATGCACGAATATACTGAGAGTCTGAAAAACTTCTTACAAGCTTGTAACCGTCGCCAATAAATTGACCTACCTCATTTAGCCATTCAACCTTTGCAGAAATACCTCCATCTGTATAGGCCTGTAGTAGTATGGTATCACTATAGCACAATACAGTATCATGGTTCACCCGCAAATTAATAAGCGGTGGCACAAAAACCGTAACATTCCTTTCTATATAACAATCGGCCACATTGGGATCTGTAACTCTTACCGTATATGTTTTTGTAGAATTTACCTTGACTAATGGATTCGGACTATTTGGATTATTCAGATTATCTGAAGGTGTCCAATGGTAATTATAATTTAGGTCAGGGTCAGGGTTTATGTGAACTGAATCCCCATTGCAACTTAAAATTGTATCGTTGAGATTTACTTTGATGAAACCAACATTTATAAATTTTGTAATTTCATTGTTACATTCTCCCTTAACTCTGAGTGTAACAATGTAACTACCTGTGTCTTTATAATTATGTACAGGATTAATATCTGAACTGGTACTATTATCCCCAAACTCCCATGTATACTGTCCCTGATCACTTTCATTAATAAAACTCACCAAAGTATTATCACAATTTTTATCTACTTTAAAGTTCACTCTTGGCTTACACCTGATGTCTACATCGATTGTATCCATCGCCCTGCATCTAAATTGATTTTCTACATTTATCACAAATCTTTGATCTTCGCATGCGGGAACGTACCCTTTAATTTTATTAGTTCCTTGACCGGAAACCACATATGTATTTGGTGTCCACACATAAATTAATTGATGTTCAGGCCTGGAATTATTAAGTGTCAATTCGAAAGTATCTTGCTCACAAAATTTATAGGATTGATTAGGTACATCGGTTATTATCTTTTCATTTCGAACTGATATACTATCAGAGCCTGGGCAATTGGCACCAGACTTGGCTCTAACATAGAAAGTAGATCTCCCAGTTACAACGGTAGAAAAATCAAAGTCACCATTCTTTAAGATATTCGAAAAATCATTTTTGTCTGACCATTCGACAGTTGATTCAACCCCTCCATTAGCTTTCAAATTAATTAAATCCTGACAAATAATTGTGTCTCCTTGAATATCGATATCGAGCAGTTTTGCCACTTTAACTGTGATCGTATCTGATTCCTCACATTGGCCATCCGTGACTGTTACAAAATAAGTTATTGTGCTATCAGGCTTGGCTATTGGATTTGGGCAGTCATCACAACTTAGCCCAAGTGGCGGTGACCAAGTATACTTAAATCGCGAATCCGGATTGGAAATTAATGCAGTGGATTCACCGATGCAAATTGGTACAACATCACCAATAAACTCTGGCTTTAACCGGTTTAAATAAAAATCTTTGGATAAAGAATCTACGCAACCACCGGCTGATTCTATTCGGAGTCTGATGTGAGCCTGACCCGTATCTACAAATGTGAATTTGGGATCCATTTGTGAAGAATTATAAGTTTTAGAACCAATCTCAACTTCCCACGAATAATTTTTAATATTTAATAAAGAATCAAACGATCTATCCTTAATAAGAATATTAATAGAATCATCACATGAGCCAAAACTCAAATCAAATCTTGCATCAAACTGAGTAGAATCATAGACTAAAATATCCTGATAACTGGTATCAATACAATCTTTCGCACGTTTTGCAATTAATGCAACACGATATTTACCAGGCCCTAAATAAGTAAAACTTGTAATGGAGTCTTTGGAAGTGTATAAAGGTGAAGGGTAATCAAAAAACCAGGTATAATCCTTAGCATTTACGCTCTTACTGGTAAAATTAACTTTTCTGTCTTCCGTGCACAAAACTTTGTTATCGGCATCAAAATTAGATACAGGGTTAGTGGTACATATTCGTACATTGTATTGAAAATCTCTTCTTAGTTGAGAAAGAAGACGACCATTCCGGTATTCGCTTATACAAACACCAACCAAATACTGACCAATGAGATTTGGTTGTCCTTTTAGCAAACCAGTATTTCTATCAATTGTAAGTTCAGGAAATCCACCAAGAAGATTAAAAAGTCCATACGGGGCTTTGTAAGTCACCGGAGTATATGGTGGTTTTTTGGGGGTAGATGGTTTTGAATTTGCAGTATCCGCTCCTGAATAAGGTATACATAATGAATAAACCAGAGAATCCCCTTCAATGTCTTTGGCTGAATGGTTAAATAAAATTGGTCGGTCTCCACAAATATATACCGCTGGCCATTCACCAAATGTTGGACTCACATTGCAGTATCTTAATGCATCTTCTGTGATAATAACAGTATAAGTTGCTCCAACTAATTCAGGATCGACTATATTGGTAATTGTCTTGTTTCTGCAACATCTCTGGTATACTAATTGATACCCCCCATTTCTGTAAGGGAGGGTTACATTGCCAATGTAAGTAGTCGTGTGCACACATACATCTCCTCCAACAACTTCACATTCAGTTTTCAAAATCTCATTCAAGGTATCGTCTTTCCTGAAAGGCATTTGGATTACACCAAATTTACCCAAATCCCGCAGTATAACTCCGTTACCATCAAAAATTCCAATATTTGCAGGATCATCAAATTCCGCCTCTGGACTTCCATTAAAGCAATCTCGTCTTAAAGTCAATCTTACTTCATACCTATTCCCTCCTAAACACCTGTAAGTCATCTCTCCGCCAACAATATGACTTGCATTGCCATGTTCTGAAAGGCATAAGAAAAACAGAACGGATATAAATTGCAACCAATACTTATGTTTCATCTTCATATAATAAGATTTCTTTCAACTAAACTTATAATTTTCCTTGATCATCTACGCCCTTAAGAATTTCCAGAATTTCAACCCGCCGCTCATACGCTGCCTTTAAACTATATATAGAATTACGTGTGTCTTCTAAACTATCACTAACATCATTTCCAGACATGGATTCTCCAAAAGGAATTTCTTTAATTTTCAAACTCTGGCTCTTAATAAAAGGGTGAAATGATGAATTGTTATAAGTATCAAATTCATTACGTATTGAATTTACCCTTCTGGAGGACAGCTTTTGATTATAATCAGATTTGGCCCGAGGTGATGCGTATCCCTTCAAGAAAATATCAATATCATGACCTTCTTCTAATATAATTTGAAGCTTATCCATAAATATTTCGAGTTTATCCCCGTTTGCCTTTACACCTAATTCAAAAAATGTATCAATTTCTAAAATTGTTCTTTCCTTAATTGGACCTTTCAAAACATGCGTAAATTCATACGTATATTTACCTTTTTTTGCCACGTAATCATTGTATATTTTTGAAAATAATACATTGGTAGTATCAGATTCTGATCTTGGATTAGGCATATCATTATCAAAAAAGAGTCTAATAGGTAAGAGTTTTCGTAATTCAGCAATTGCACTTAGCTCTAAAAACATTTTTCTATTCAAAATCTTTTCTGCAGCAGTTTCTTTGGCAGAAATTGTAATCATATCTGATTCATATTTCTTCTTAGATGCTATAAGTTTATAATTTCTACCCTTCAATAATTCAAAATTAAAAAAATTACTATCAGGATTCGTCATCTCCTTTAAAAGTTGGTTCTTATCTGTATCCCATAATTCAACCTTTACTCCTTTAAGCCAAATATTCGTTGTACGTTCGAAAGTAGAAACGTTCAATTGTTTTCTTTCAATTAAAAATATCTCTCGTTTGATTGGATCAAAATTTGGCAAATCAATCGTTGTAAGCTTTATAGAATCACTTTCATAACCTTCTCTTGATGCTACTATCTTGTAATTTCTTCCTTCCACTAACTTAAAATTAAATTGAGCCCTATCATCAAAATTCAGGGTAGTTACTAAACTATCAGATTCAGTAATATCTATCAATTTTAGTTTTACTCCATTTAATTCAAGGGAATCAAAAGCGTCTTTTGTCCATACCAGAAGTTCAACAGTTGCAGGTGTAATATTAACTTTATAAATATCAAAACAACATGCCTGTAACAACTCATCAACATATGCTGATCCGGGCTTATTGGAAACTAGATATGCTGTTTTTTCATTAATAGCCGTATTATAACTTAACTCGTCATAACTTGAATTTATTGATGGCCCAAGATTGATTACTTTTAGTGAATCTTTACCTTTCCAACTGTACTTAAAAACATCGAGCCCTCCAAAACCATTGTGGTAATTACTACTGAAGTAAAGACTTTTTGTTCTGCCTGAATAGTATGGTGAAAATTCATCTCCCGGGGTATTGATCATTTCCAGATTTTCTGCTGCAGAACAGCTACCATCATCCTTAAATAAAACTGTATAAATATCATAGCCTCCCATACCATCAGGACGATTACTGGCAAAATATAAACGATCTAGTCCCGATATGGGATCTTTAACCAAACTTGCCTGGGTAGAGGATGAGTTTTTTTGATTTACCTCTTCTGGTAATTTTATTGGACGGCTCCACTTTCCATTCTCAAATACTTTGAAATACAATTCACATTCAATATTTGTTGAGCCTTCTTTGTAATTACATTGACTGTAAATGAATTTTGTTCTATCAGAAGAAAAACTAGGATTTGCAACAAAAATATCTTTTTCCAACAATCCAGTTTCAAGCGTATCTGTAACCCCATTTTTTTCATCATATTTAAATATCTTTCCTTTTGGTTTAGTCTTTTGAGCAGATTTCTTTTTAGGATCTGTTCTTAAACCTGAAAAATATAATTCTCCATTTGAAAGCATTGGACCAGATTCACTTTCCTTGGTATTCACTCCACCTTCCATTTTTTTCATTTTAATTAATGGATCTTTAGTGTTCAAGTGACTTTTTGCCCATTTAACTTGATCAAGTCTATGTAAAGATAATTGATGATTCCCCTCTTCAATTTCAGATTTTGCAAGATATGCCTGATAAGAAACTAAAGATTCAGTATAACGTCCTTGACTATATTGTAATTCAGCCAACAAAAAATCAATTTCTGGATGGCGTTCTTCAAACTCAGAATTACGCAAAGCTTTAAAATGAGATTCGGCTTTTGAATATGCATTCAACGCCATTGCAGATTTACCAGCAAGAAAATTTAACGTATCTTGGCTTTGCTGATATTTTAATGCTTCATTAATTAAATAATAAGCCTCATAGTGATTGTCTTCCTGAATATTTTTGGTAATTGGCTCCCAATAAGCTTGAAATGAAGGATAATTCTGTCCTTCACAATAACTTCCAAAAATTAAAGTAAAAATGAAAAATATAATTATTTTGTTGAGCACAGTCTAATTATTTAGTTTTAATAAATCGGGCACTTTTTATAAATACCTATAGGTTTTACTCCTTTAAATACATATTGAACAGCAATTTCAGGTCCTCCCCTCTTATTAGTAGCTGACTTAAATGCTGAGGTATTCATGTCATAACTTCCGGAAATCAACCAATTTTTCCATTCCAAACCGAAATTAGGGATAAGGGCATCGTCCACTCTAACATTACAACCTAAAAGCACATTTAAGACCTGGCCGGGTGTTCTGTTTAAATAAATTCTTATCAAGCCTGACCCTACCATTTCCTTATAATCGGCCTGTGATTGATAATTTGCTCCTAAAATTAAATCTAGAAATCCTCCAATACCAACATTAAACTGACTGGATCCGGAATACCTAAAAGGCAAAAGGGACTTTGTTCCATTTGATGAATAAAAACTTTGATTTGGTTTATTGATATGAAAAATATTCCCGTTAATCATGAATCTGGTTCTTTTAGTTAAAGCAAATTCATACAAAACACCTGTACCTAGATCCAAAAAGAAATCTCCGCTGGTGGAATAAGTTTCACGTGAGGAAACATTTGGGTCAAATCTGTCACCAATCCATTGGACATCCCATCTCAATTTCTCATTGCCAAATCTTCTTTGGGCAATAGAAGGACTAATTCCAATGTTTACTAGATGGCGTTTACTAAAACTCCTTGAGTACCCAATATTTGGGACTAACTTATTCATGTTGAGTCTGGAATCACCAGCTCTGTCATAGTCAAATCCAATTCCAAGATTAATTTGGCCAGCATTCTTGGGTAATTGAATCTTGGTATCATATAAAAAACTTACAGTCATATATGGCACAGGTACCGAAAGCCACTGATTTCTATAATTGACTGTCAATCGATGGTCACCATCAAAATGACCAATTAAAGCAGGTGAAAGGTTATGGTAGTTATAATAAAATTGGGAAAAATGAACATCCTGGGCTTGAATTCCTATCCAACCAATCATAAATACCCACAAAAAACATTTTTTCAACATAAAAATCATGTTTATAAAATTCTAAATAAAGGGAAGATGGAAATCCGAAATATGGGACCTTGGTCGGGTGAACCAAATGTGTTGACCAAAGGTACAAAATTATTCATAATTCACATATATAATAAACTTTTATATGAAAAAAAATCATACAACCGAATCTTAATATATATAATCATCTGTATATCTGCAATTTAATATATTATTTGAGGCATAAATTTTAAAAAATAAATTAAAGAGTATCTCAAGTACCTATCCTATCATAAAACTTAAAATCTGGGTTTTAAAAAATAGACTATTCTGGCACTTTTGGGACAATGGTTATTTATGTTTAACTTGAACCTTTATTTAGCTAATTTTGTAATCATTACAAAGTCAATGAAACTCAGGATAAATACCAATTCAATTAGATTCCGTCTTAGCAGGGAAGATATGGACAGTTTTAATAAATTAAAGGTAGTTTCCATTTCCATTCCCTTTGGCCAAAAAAGTGATGAATTGTTCACCTATTCCATTATCCAGACAAAAAATGAAAAAATAGATGTAAGTTATGTAAATAACCACCTGAGACTTTTTATTCCCCAATCGCTTGCGGATGAATGGATCCAGACGGAAAAAGTTGGTTTTAGCGAAAATTTAATAATCAATAAGGACTGTGCGCTTTTTGTATTGGTTGAAAAAGATTTTCAATGCCTTAAACCCAGAGAATTTGAAGACGAGTCATTAAACTTCCCAAATCCTCTTGCTAACAGCTCCATTTAAGATGTACTCCCCTGGAATAAATCAAAAAGAAATAATTTGTTGGGAAGATGGTAAAACAATCCAAAGGTTAGACAAAGTTGTTGCCGAAGAACCTTTAGAAATAATTATACGACTAAAAATAGACAAGAAAACTATTTTTAAGACTATTTCAATTACGATGAGAACTCCCGGACTTGACGAAAAACTCTGTCTTGGATTTCTTTTCAATGAAGGTATTATTGATTCCAAAGACGACGTGATTTCTATAGACCATAGAATGAATTGCTCCGACCTAGAAATTACCAATCAATCTATAATATTAGAGCTAAAACCAAATTTGAATCATAGAATTCTAAATTTGAATCGGCACTTTTATACAACTTCCAGTTGTGGCGTATGTGGGAAAACAGCCATAGATCTTGCCATCACAAGTTGTCACTATATTCCCAAGAAACTGGAGCGCTCGATAAATCCATCCACCTTAGGAAAGCTTCCAGAGCTTTTAAAAAAAGAACAAATTCTGTTTCACCTAACAGGAGGCATACATGCATGTGGAATTTTCAATTTAAAAAATGAATTAATTTACTTCGCAGAAGATGTTGGACGCCATAATGCCTTAGACAAAGTAGCTGGTTGGTGCCTTGAGAACCAATTGCTTCCAATGTCTGATCACATTTTAATACTTTCGGGTCGAGCAAGTTTCGAACTAATTCAAAAAGCAATGTGTATGGGAATCCCCGTAATTTGTTCGGTTGGTGCTCCAAGCTCTCTTGCCATCGAATTAGCAGAAAGTCAAGGAATAACTTTGATAGGCTTTCTAAAAAGTAATAAAATGAATATTTACTCAGGATATTTTAGATTAGAATCCGAATAAAATGACTGGCATTGTATTGTGTGGTGGTTTAAGTTCAAGGCTTGGTAAAGACAAAATGATAATCGAGAAGGATAATCAACCAATCTTTCAATACTGGAATAATATTCTTCGGACCTTTTGCTCTGATGTCTTCATTTCTTGCACCCTTGATCAAAAAAATAAATATAAAATAGAAAATACAATTCATGATAATGAAATAAATCAGGGGCCTTTAGCGGGTATTGTTTCTGGCATTAAAATATTTCCATTTACCCCTTTATTTGTAGTAGCTTGTGACCTTGTATATTTGAATAAACAAGATCTCTTGACATTACTAACATTAAGAAATGAAAATAAAATGGCCACATGTTATAAAAACTATGAAAACAATTTACCCTTTCCATTATTTACAATTTATGAACCAAATATTTTCAAACCGCTTATTGATGAGTTACAATTTGGAAGAAAATCTGCCTTAGATGTTTTGTTAAAAAATGAAATAAATTTGATTGAAAGGCAAATAAATTTTAAAGGCATTAACACTGGACAGGAATTATTAGATTATCAAAATAATGAATTGAATTCAGCATAAACTCAATTTTCTATAACAAATATATTCAATCCATTTTTTGATTTGCGGTTTCGTATTAAAAGGTTTAATTCTAAATCTGAATAGCTGCTCCCATTAATTAATAATCTTCATTACGATCACAAAGTACTAAACGGTAGTTTAATAAGTGAATCCCATGGCCAACCATCGGCGGAACTTTATTTGAATGTATCCAACTGGCAGGACTTCTACCTAGATGGACTCATGCAGGAGCGCACGCATAAAATCAAAGATTGGAAGATATTCTAAATGGGAATAGAAAATATTATGCAAAAATAAGCAGAATTAGTAAAATGCCATAAACTAGTAAAAAACAAGTATTAAGAAATTAAAGCTATTTGGAATAAATAACTATAACGAAAGCTCTTTTGATCAGTCTAAGCAACCTCTTATAAGAAGGCAAACCAATTGATTCATTCCAAATATAAAATAGATGATTCTTCAACTTTGGTATAAAGTCTATAAACTTATCTATTTCAGATTGTTGGCTAACTAATTTTTTATTCAAGAAATATGAAATCAATTGATTTACTATTGGAATAATCACTATAAACCACAAAATAATAACTAATACTGTCCTTAGGAGGTATCCAATATAAAAATATATACTCTTGTGCTCTGGAATGAAATAAGTAAAAACAGACAAAATGAAAAATATCATAAAAACAAAATAATACTTTTTAATCTTAAAGGAATAATTAACCGGCTCCTCATGATTTGCGCTTACCTCCTGAAGTTCAATCAAATCAGAATCGATTACATTCCTATTATTTTTCCATAAACGAAAGATAAAAATCGAAATAAAAAAGGCAGAAATTGAATAAATCGCAAAATAAAGAGATACCAAGTAAAAACTTCCATTAACTACCTCCAGACTAAAAATACTTGAAAGTGTTTTATTAATAAAGATGTTCAGAGCTTCCCATAAATTCATGCCATAAATAATAGTAAGAATTAGTACTTTCTGAAAAGCCGATTCCAGAAAGGATATCGTGGTAACAAGAAAGATAGAAAACCAATTTATAGAAAATATAGAATAAACAAAAATAGATATCAATGCTTGAAAGAAAATAGCCAAATAGGCTGTTGGAGGGGTATGGGGACTTAATAAGAGTTTTATTATTGCTACCTGAAATAAACTGACGATTATGGTTTTGCGAGGGATTCTAGAATAAAAAAAAATAAAGGTCAAAATACTAACTGAAAGACCATTCAAAATAATTCCTGAGAATGGTAATTTGAATGCATGCAATATACCTCCCAAGCCAGATTCAACTAACCCCCAAAATGCTGTTAATCTAAAAATAATTTTATTACGATTTGCTTCCGACAGCATTAAAATAGTCTAATTACCAGGAGGTATAATTTCTGTTTTTTCACCAAAATATTGCACAAATTGCTTAAAATCGTCGGCTAATTGTTGATTGTTGGTAGATTTAAGATAAGTGTCTCGGAGAGCATTTAACGTTTGAAACATAAATCTATCCATTTCTACAACTTGCATTTCCTTGGTCCATAGATCTAGTTTGAGTGTATCCAAGCTATCTTTCTCAAAAATTGATAGCAAGATTCCCTTAGCTGAAGAAAGTGCACCTCCCCCTGAATCCTCTGCACTCCATTCTATTTCTGATGGTATGTTTTCTTGGTCTAGGGTTACCCTAATGATGATTTCAGACTTCTTTGCCATGTTTAATTTGGAACTACCATTTTATAATATTTGCAATTTTGGACTCCAAAGATACCAAGGCCGTTGGAAATATTTCCATCAATTCTGACATAAGAAGAAAAGGGGCCCTGACGTGTACGACTGACCTCCAATGTATTCCAGAAATCAAACTGACTTTTATCTATAACACACCATTTGATTTCAATACTATCACCCTTTCTGAAATACCCAGTTGTTTCATTGAAATCTTCGCCGGGAGCACTGGCTTTTTGTAAAATAAACTTGAAGGATTGCCCATTAAAAAAGTAATCATCTGTGACTGAACTAAAGTTAGGTATTAATGCTTCACCCTCCCCTGCTGTGAAATATCTGTAATAATCCTTTTCTACTGGTCTATCTACAATTTTACAAAATAATTGCAAAAAACTATCAAGAGGTTTTCCCGGTACGTCTTCAAACCAAATGGAATCTATTGGAACAAGGGGAGGTATGACTCCTGTTGACATTACTGAATCATTATCAGCATATACATTAAGTCTATATTCAATTCCCTCAGAGATTTGCAAAAGCCCCTGAATATCAACATACACACAAAAATTTACAGATACACTATCTAGGTTTAAGCCAAATCGTTTTGCTAAAGATTCACGAAGCTCAGCCGGCACTTCATTAAGGCATATTTCTTGTAATTCTACCTTTTGATTATTAGTGTTTATAAAGACTTTCGCATCATGAATAAATAGCTGATCTAAAATATTTAATCCGAAATCTGTATAGAAAGGTAAGGATTTTGTTAAGATAACGTATGGAGGTATTCCTTCTTCAGACTTTTCAATATAAGCCTCCACAACAATTTTTTGCAGATCAGTATTGGTTATGGGAATATATTCCTCTTCACACGAAGTTAATAAAACTGCAATAAGCCCTATCAAAATCAATAAAAAATGAAGCGTTCTCATCTCAATTCTCTTTTAGTATTATCCCAATAAAAATTCCAAACAATTGAAGGAATCAATGTAAATATGGAAACCTTTACAGCCCTAGCTTTAGCATTTCCAGTTAAAATATTTGAGTTCAAATCAGTATACAAGAAAAATGGGTTCTTTCTGTTGTAAATATTATAAATTGAAAAAACCCAACTACTGTAAAACTGCTTTTTATGATTAGCTCTGTTATCATAAGTAATGGATAAATCCAGTCTATGGTAATCATCTAATCGAGAACTATTTCTTGGTCCATATTCTACATTTGGACGACCGTTTATGATAAATAAACTTTGAATCGGCGTGTAAGCTCTACCTGTTGCGTAGATAAAATTAGATGAAAGTTGCCAATTTTTATTTATTTGGTAACTGCCTACAATTACCAAATCATGCGGCCTGTCAAAGACTGCCGGATAAACGCGACCATTCTCAATACCATCATACCACCTTTCAGTTTTGGACAAGGTATAACCAATCCAACCATTTAATCTCCCCTTCTTTTTTCTAAGAAAAAACTCAATACCGTAAGCACGCCCCTTCCCGTAAACAAATTCATTTTCAACTTCTGCTGAAAACATTTCTACATAGCTCTCCCTATAGTCAATTTGATTTCTCAAATCCTTAAAATAGACTTCTACTGAAGTTTCAATATGGTCGTTAAAAATATTCTTGAAATAACCTAAAGCATACTGCAATCCTATTTGAGGCTTGACAACTTCTGTGCTTGGGACCCAAATATCAGTAGGCAAAGTGCTTCCTGAATTGCTTACCAAATGCAAATACTGACTTGCAATCGTGAATCCACCTTTTAGGGAAGAATTTGCATCCAATTTTTTATTAAAAACAATTCTAGGTTCTGGAACAAAATAAGTCTTTACTACTTGCCCTTTACTAAAATTAATATTACGAGAAGAACTAAAATATGGCCCCATAAAAACAAATGCAGAAAGACGTATTCCATAATTTAGGCTTAATCCAGAATTGAATTTCCAATCATCAGAGACATAAATTTCTGCCTCATGTGCATATTTCTTTTTAAGGTTTGAAACAAAATCAACTTCACCATTTGTAGCATTTACAATATTAGGAGTAAGCTGATGGTAGGTGTGCCTTAGCCCATATTTCACATGGTGTGTCGGATTTGGATAAAAATCAAAGTCAGTTTTAAAAGAAAAATCTTTAACCCCAGAATTTAATCTAACTTGAAATTCTTCCTGCCCACCCTTTAATTGAAAATTATAATCGTTATAAATAAAGGAAACATTTGCAAACAAGTTTTCTTTAATTATACGATTCCATCGAAGTGTGCTGGTAGCGTTTCCATACGGCAACTCAACAGAGAATGCTCTATCCCCACTATTAAATTTAAAAACATCTCTTCCAAAGTATCCACTTAAATATAATCTGTCTTTTTCAGAAATACGAAAATTAATTTTGGTGTTCAAATCATAAAAATAATAATTTGTTCCAGCATAACTAGTTTGATTAATAAATGGTTGTGCAAGGTCTAAAGCATATGTTCTTCTAGCTGAAACGATAAATGAACTTTTATTTTTTTGAACAGGCCCTTGCGCTGTTATTCTTGAAGAAATTAATCCAATCCCTCCTTCAATGCTGTAATTCTCATCATTACCTTCTTTCATTTGTACATCTATAACAGAAGAAATTCTGCTTCCATATTCGGCTGGCATACTTCCCTTTATTAATTTTGTATTTCTAATTGCATCTGAATTAAAAACGCTAAAAAAACCAAGTAAGTGACCAGTATTATAAACTACTGCTTCATCCAATAAAACAAGATTTTGATCTGGACCGCCTCCTCTTACATATAATCCTGCTGTACCTTCTGTTGCAGAGGATACCCCGGGTAAAAGCTGCAAAGCTTTAAGTGCATCAATTTCTCCTAACAGCGCGGGGAGTCTTTTAATACTCTCTACATCCAAATCTATAGTACCCATCTCATTACTCTCAACATTTTTCTTTAGTTCATCAGATGTAATAACAATTTCATCCATTAAAATACCTTGATTAAGTTTTACATGAATGGTTGTATCTGCATTCAATTCAAGTGAAAATTCAACATTATTGTAACCTGTATAAGAAAAAACAAACTCATAATATCCCTCACTTAAAGTTATGGAGTAAAATCCATAATTGTTAGAAATTGCACCAACTGTAGGATTCTTCTTTAAATAAAGATTTGCTCCAACAAGCGATTCTCCTGTTGATTTTTCAGTTATGTATCCATTTATTGTATACTTTTTTTGAGCATGTGAAGTATACAATAAACTAAAAAAAAATAATAGTAAAAATATTCTATACATGAACGAGCAGATATGGTAATTAAACCAATACCTACATGGTTTGTTCAAGAATTATTGGATTTAACTTATAGTTTTTATCCTTCAATAACTTTAGCATCCCAAATTGTCCATCAAAATGAGCTACTCCGACTGAAGCAAAAACGCGTCCACTTTTAACCAATTTATCCAATGCGTTTACTAAAGTAAAATTCCTCTCATATAAAAATGGTCTGCGTAATGAACCGAGTTGCCGTTTCGTTGAATGATATAATTTAACAGTTTCCTGATGCTTATATAACTCAACCATATTTAATAATTGCCTTCTCCACATTTTGGAATTCCTAAAGGCCTTATTTAACATTTTGAATTGGTCTTTAATGGTCACCTTTTGCAAATGTTCAAAATGATAATTTAAACTCTCCAGACCAAACATTCCCTTTCCTATACCTTTTGAATACGTCCATATCATTTCATCAAAATTTGATGAACTTAGATTGCCCTGAATCATCTTTAAGGACAACAAATTGAAAAGTATTATTGGGTTTAAGTGTTCATGTGCACGCAATGACACTCCAAGAATTTTTTTGATTAAGAATTCATACTTAATCATTCTTGTCCTGGACCAATGTTTTTGATATGAATCACCTTCTGGAAGATTAAAATATTTTTCTGGAAAACTTTGGTCTACTTCATCAAGGTGTATTTCAGCTGCAACAATATCAGCGGTGATTATATATGGTTTGATCTGGGTAAAAATAGATTGCACCAATTCATTATTAATATGAATTGAACCAAACAGATAACCCGAACCTGATTCTTTATGATTGAACTCCCAAAGTAAAGAGTGTTTGGAAGTCATATTTAGAGTTCGTGAAAACTAAAAATAAAATACTTATTCAATTTCGATAGGAAGAAGATGATTTTCCTTTATAATGGATAAATTCATTAATGTTTTTAGTCTTTCGACCTCTTCAATTTGAGACAGTTTTTTAAATAGTAATGCCTCATAACTTTGCATATCCTTACAAACCACCTTCATTAATATGTCAGCATCCCCGGTTATCACAAAACATTCAATTATTTCATTAATACTCTTTACCCGTTCGATAAAACTTGCCAATGCATTTTCTTTGCTCCACTTCACATTAACAAGAACAAAAGTACTAATAGACAAGTCCACTTTCTGAGGGTTGATCTTGGCATGATAACTTTCAATTACACCAGTCTGTTCCAACTTCTTTACTCTTTCCAAAGTCGGAGCGGGAGATAATCCAATTTTTTTTGACAACTCCAGGTTAGTAATTTTACTATTCTCCTGAAGTAAATTGAGGATCTTTACATCTATTTTATCAAGTTTTTCCACCATTGTAACAATCTTTAGAATATTTCACTGAAATCATCTTAATAACGATGCTAAAGTAGAATATTATTTTGAAAAACCTTTAAATTAAAGAAATATTAACAATTAGCTTTAACGTTTTAAGTCAAACATTGGCTAAAAATAAATAAATAAGAAATAAAAAGATCTAAGGAAAAATGCCAAGATTGGCATAATCATTTGAGATCTTTTCAAGCGCAACAACGAAAGCCGCATTTCTTAAGCTGCCAATATTTGGCCTACTGCTATAAACTTCCCAAATCTGTTGAAAAGAGGTAACCATAGTCTCTTCAAGGCCAGATCTTACCAAATCAATTTCATCAGCTCCATGAGTGAGGAATTGTTTTTCTTTTGCACTTATAGTCTTACCGGAAAGATTTTCAACAGTTTCTACTAGCTTTGAATATAGATTGGAATCAAAGCGCTTCTCCATCCTTCCAAAACGCATATGTGAAAGATTTTTTAACCATTCAAAGTATGATACTGTAACACCACCTGCATTTAAGTACATATCGGGAACAATCAAAATTCCTCGTTTTACTAATTCCTCTTCCGCATCTGCAGTTACTGGACCATTGGCAGCTTCGCCAATTATTTTGGCTTTGATTCTTGAGGCATTTTCTATAGTAATTTGGCTCTCTAGCGCCGCAGGAATTAAAATGTCACATTCAAGCTCTAAAGCAGAATCTCTGCGTTCTAAAGTACTTGTTCCTGGAAAGTTTAAAATAGAACCGGTTTCTTTCCGGAACTCTAATAATTTTTTAATATCAATTCCATTTGGATCATGAATGGATCCCTCATATTCAGCGACACCAATTACCTTTACCCCTCCTTCTTCTTGCATTATAATTCCTGAAAATGACCCTACATTCCCCATTCCCTGGATCACAACTGTCTTGCCATTCAAACCTTTGGTAAGGCCTAACTTGGTCATCGCTTCTTCTGTCTCACAAAGTTCTCTCAAACCATAAAAAACCCCCCTTCCTGTGGCTTCGTTTCTTCCCCTTATTCCGTTTTGGTTGACAGGTTTTCCTGTAACACAGCCAGAAGCATCAATTTCACCTCCTTTAAAAGTGACATAAGTATCTAAAATCCAAGCCATTTCACGAGGTCCTGTACCATAATCAGGAGCAGGAACATCAATTCCAGGACCAATAAAATTTTTCTTGATTAATTCAGTAGTATACCTTCTCGTTATACGTTCCAACTGATCCTCTGTGTACTGCCATGGATTGATTTTGACCCCACCCTTTGCGCCACCAAAAGGCACATCAACAATAGCACATTTATATGTCATCAAGGCTGCTAGAGCCTCCACTTCATCCTTATTGACATGCTGACTATAACGAATCCCACCTTTGGTAGGCAATCGGTGATGGCTATGCTGTGCCCTATATGCCTCTATTACTTGGATCTCATCCCCAATTCTCACAGGAAAACGAATCTCATAAACAGCATTGCAGGCACGAATCTGAGCCAATATTCCTTTTGGAATATTGGTAAAGCCGGCAGCACGGTCAAAATTTCTATTAACGCTATCTAAAAAAGAATTTGCTGAAATATCACTCATGATTTATTCTATTTTCAAGTTTACTAAGCTTTCTATCAAGTACAATTAGAAAAATAATTATCCCAGAAAAGATAATAAAAATAACTCCAAATACCACATTGATTTTTCCTGTACTTCTCATAAAATCCTGACTTTGTGCATGTCCTGAAATCAGAAAAAAACAAAAAAATAACTGTGTAAGGAAGATTCTAATTTTTTTCATAAACTAAACGCGAAATTGAGTTTAAAATTCTAAATAAAGAAATATTTGGAAATTATTTATCTTCATGATCATCTAAAGCAGTTTTAACACGTTCCAATCTATATTGCAATTGTGCAATCCAAAAGCCTAAAATGCTAAATCCAACAACTGCTGGATAAAATACCAGTCTTAAAGCATTATCCATGTCATCAGAGCCAAAGGCTGGATTTCCTCCATTCCCAGGATGCAAACTGTCGGTAAGCCTGGGCAGCACAAAAATCAAGGGAACTACGGCTACCAAAGCAAAAATGTTATATGCCCCGGAAATCCGAGCCCTTCTATCTGGGTCTTCAATGCTGGACCGTAAAATCAAATAAGCAAAATAAATAAGCATAGATAATGCTGACATGTTCAATTTAATATCGTTAGTCCACCAGGTATCCCATGTATTTCTAGCCCACAGTGAACCTGTAGCTAAACCTAAAACTCCAAATAACATGGCAGTTTTCACCAAAGCGGAGGACCGTAAATCAAAATCTCTGTTTTGGGTCTTTAAATAACGTATAGCATAATATACCGAGACCATTAACATGGAAAACATAGCGAACCACAAGGAAACATGAAAAAATGTGTTTCGGATGGTCTCATAAAGAATATTTCTGTAAGGAAATCTGTATGTGTGGATAACATGAAACCCAGGACTCTTGGAAATTGTCCAGGATAAGTCTCCTTCAATCTCATTAATGGAATCCTGACTTAAAACGATCTTTGATGGAAGTACACTTGTTCCATCAAAATCCGAATCAACTATAAAGGAACATTGTACTAAATTGAGTTTACCAGGTAAATGTTGTGGCAAGTTAAAAACAGCATCTAACTCCGTATCATTGATTATCGCAACCTCCTCCGCTTTGAGTAAAAATGAATTACCTGTTTTAAGATAAGTGCTTACATTACCCTTTGTATAATTAGTATTGTAACCCTTCACATTGATGTTTACTTTCTGGTTGGTCTTAAATCTGTTTGGCTTAACATCAAAAATCCCAGGTTTTAATGGGGTTAATAAACCAACTATAAGAACATAAACCATCAGCAATACCCCTAAATATTTCCACCAATGAATTTTATAAAACATAAATTAGTTTTTCCAAGTTAAAGGGACCAAAAAAACAATCATAGCTAGTACAAACAAATTAATCCCAACAATGATTCTTAAACCGGAAAAAAAACTCTCAAACTCATAACCGTTTAGAATTTTTAATCCTGTTTCATAAGCTGTCCCCAATAATGGAAAGCTTAATGGTAGCACCAACACTGTAAGCAACAATGTCTTTCCTTGTCCCTGGCTTGCTAAAAACGAGGAAAAAGTCAAAATCAATGCCATCCCTGTGTTGAAGAATAGCAACAAAATCATCCAACCCCTCAATTCTGATTTCACCAGCGGAATAAGAATACTTAATACACCCCACAACAAAATACCAAGAACATTTAATAGAATAAACAGGTAGGCAGATTTGGCAGCAAAAAGGTTGAATGGATGTAGTAGTTGATAGCTAATTATCTTAAACCTCTGGGTGTCATCTTCAAACACCCTTGATCCTGTAAAAAAACATAAAAACATAAAAACAAGCCAGTACAATAAATTCCATAATTCGGGACTACCTCCTCCAGAAAAAAAATAAATCAAATAACTGACCCCAAAAAGGAAAGCAATCACCCCACCTAATTGATAAAGAGATCTCCATTCGTAAACCAACTCCTTCCGCACCAAACTTATGAAAGATTTCATTTGAATGCAAAAGTAATCTAAATCTGACCAGTTAAGGTAAATGGAAACCCTATTGTCCTCAAGAATAAATATTAAATTCAGTCGTATAAATCATTGAAATTCAAAATAATACATTATTAAAATAATTAATTTATATATAGCTATATAATAGAGTATTACATATTATATAATAATCATATATTTGTGATAAATACTTCGTATGTTTCATAGGCTGTTTATAGTTGCAACCCTTCTTAGTCTTAGTTTTATCGTTAATGCACAAAACAAGAAAAAAGAATACTTAACAGTCAAGGCCGCAAAAGGTCAAGGTGTTTATAGTTTACTTAGAACCTATAATCTATTGGACCAAAAATGCAACCTGGATATGTTTTATGAAATCAATAAGCTATCACCTGCCTCAGAGTTAACCAAAGGTAGGACTTACAAACTACCTGTAATTAAAACTAAATACGATGGAAAAAGCATTAGAACAAGCCTTGAAATAGTGGATTATGAATCAGCAAAAGCCATCCAAAAATTCAACCAGGAATTGGTTAAAGCCAAGCTAAGGTCTACTGACTACAAATCAACAGGAGAATTATTGGTTCCAATATTTTATAATGGTTGCGAAGCTCAGGAAGTTGGTCAAAAAAAAGTACAATCATCCGCAGATAAAAGTTATGCGGCAAAATTAAAGTCATCATCACTTGAACCCATTCAAGCGCTTAATTCCACTCCACAGCTCAAGAACAAAAGGATTCTGGTTGCAGACACTAAATTAGATGAGAAAAATTTTGAGGATGAGATGGGGAAAATCCAAAATAATCGTAGAACTCTAAAAATCACCTCTGAGAACGACAAACCATTTACGCGACAAGTGTCCAATAAAATGGTTAAAGTTTCCTTATTTGGCAAAGAAAAAAGTGAGGTTCCCATTGAATCAGATGAACTAAAAGACCAAATATTTTATATAGTTCCTGGGCATGGTGGCCCTGACCCCGGAGCTTTGGCTAAGTTACCCAACAGCCATACAATCTGTGAAGATGAATATGCTTATGATGTTAGCCTCAGACTTGCACGAAATCTAATTATTCGGGGTGCGACTGTACATATAATTGTACAGGATAAAAATGATGGCATCCGGGACGATAGATACTTAGATTGTGATGAGGATGAAAAAGTGATGGGAGGTCTTGAAATGCCCACCAGTCAAAAGAAAAGATTAAGACAAGGGATGGTCAAAGTAAATCAACTTTACCTTGAACATAAATTAGAAGGATTTAAAAAACAATGGATGGTTTCAATACACATCGATTCACAGCCTGAAGAAAACAGACAGGATGTATTCTTTTATTATCAAGCAGACAGCAAGAAAAGCAAAAGAAAAGCAAAAGATCTTCAAAAAGTGTTTACCGAAAAATACCAGGAAGTTCAAGGGAGAGATTACAATGGAAGCATTTCTACAAGGCCACTTTATGTTATACGAGCTTCACAGCCTGATCCCATATTTATTGAGCTGGCAAATATTCGAAACCCTAAAGATCAGGAAAGAATCCTTTCTCCCAAAAATCGTCAGGTACTTGCTGACTGGCTCTTACAAGGCTTTTTAGATTAAAGCCATCCTTGCATAAAAGAGCTTTGTTTTAATGTACAAATTGGGAAAACCAGAAACACATCAAACTGACGGCAATGCCTATAAGTAATTGCATTTTTTGAATACAGTAGTGACAATATATTTCATTAACAACACTTTCCCTAAAGATAAAAGACTCCTACACTTTTGATTCAGTGAGAATTTATGTAGAATGGCTAAAGTCCAATAAAGACAAACGCTCCCGAATAGGTAAGTCTTTAACTACCATCCAAAGTAAAAGACGGAAGTTCATTAAGTGCATTATACCTTCCTAACAGTATCAAGTTGGTAGGCATTCACCAATGCGGTATACTCGGTAATTGAAGTTATTTTGACTTGAAATAGAAATTCTAAGAAATAAAATGGATTGAAATAAAAAAGGGACAATGTATGCATTGCCCCTTTTCCAATTTTTTAAATAAAATTTCTTACAATTCAGAAGAATGCTTTCTCCTAAAACCTGTATTAACCAAAAGATCTTTGTAAATCTTTTGACCAGTACCAGCAGGTATTTTCTTTCCAATGATCACATTCTCTTTCAAGCCTGATAAGTCATCAGACTTGGCAGCTATTGCTGCTGAACTTAATACTTTTGTGGTTTCTTGGAAAGATGCCGCTGAGATCCAGCTACTTGTTCCAAGGGATGCCCTTGTTATACCCAAAAGCAGGGAGCTGGATGTGGCCGAAACTGCATCTCTAAATTCACAAATTTTCTTGTCGTTCCTTTTTAGAAATGAATTTTCTTCTCTCAACTGTCTGATGGATACCAATTGACCTCGTTTAAGTTTAACTGAATCTCCTGCTTCGGTGATCACTTTTTTGTCAAAAATATTATCATTCTCTGCAATAAATGTCCACTTATCAACTGGTTCTCCTTCAAGTAAAGTAGTATCACCTGGATCTTCTATTTGAACCCAACGCATCATTTGCCTTACGATTACCTCAATATGTTTATCATTGATGTTTATCCCCTGAGAACGATAAACTTCCTGGACACCATTCACCAAATAAGATTGTACTGCGAAGAGACCTTTGATTTGGAGGATATCACGAGGCGCAATAGTTCCGTCCGAAAGTGGTAGACCGGCTCTGATAAAATCACCTTCTTGCACGAGAATATGTTTGGATAATCCTATCAAATATTTTCTTCTTTGTCCTGTCCTTTCATCTTCTACGAAAATCTCTCTATTTCCTCTTTTGATTTTTCCATAAATAACGATACCATCAATTTCTGATACAACAGCTGGATTTGAAGGATTTCGAGCTTCAAATAATTCTGTAACCCTTGGAAGACCTCCTGTAATATCTGATACTTTACTTACGTTTCTTGGAATTTTTCCAATTTTTTGACCTGCTGAGATTTCTTCATTATCCTCTATGGAAATATATGCTCCCACAGGCAAAGAATAACTTTTTAGTTCTTCTCCACTAGGACTCACAATAAAAATTGCAGGAATCTTTTTCTTATTCTTGGATTCAATTATAATTTTTTCGGAATATCCGGTTTGATCATCCCTTTCCATTCTGAAAGTTACGCCCTCCTCTATCGAGTCAAATTTTACAATTCCCGAAAACTCTGACACTATCAATGCATTAAAAGGATCCCAGTTACACAAGATTTCTCCTTTAGTAACCTTCTGGCCATCCTTGATTAACAAAGTAGCTCCATAAGGTACATGTGCGCTGGTAAGTAATTTCCTATTATCTGGATCTAGCACTTTTATTTCACCCGAACGAGACAGCACAACATGAGATTTAACACCACCTTCATGCGATTCGGCAAATTTTACACCATCAAATTCAATAATTCCATCAAACTTGGCTGTAACTTCTGATTCGGCTTTTGAAACCGCTGCAACCCCACCCACGTGGAACGTCCTAAGGGTTAACTGTGTTCCCGGCTCTCCAATACTTTGGGCTGCAATTATACCAACAGCATCTCCGGTCTCCGTAATTCTACCGGTAGCCATATTCTTGCCATAACATTTGGTGCAAACTCCCTTCCGAGCCTCACAAGTAAGCACAGAACGAATCATTACGTATTCTACACCAGATTTCTCTATATAATTAGCAGTTTTCTCATCAATATATTCTCCTGCAGCAATGATAACTTCATCTGTAACCGGATGATGGACATTATTCAAGGTAAATCTACCTTGAATTCTAGAGGACAAATTCTCTATAACCTTGTCATTGTCAATCAAAGCTGAAGTATCAATACCTCTAAGCGTATTACAATCTTCATCTGTAATAACGACATCCTGAGCTACATCCACCAACCTCCTGGTAAGATACCCGGCATCCGCTGTCTTTAATGCTGTATCTGCTAGACCCTTACGCGCACCGTGGGTGGATATAAAATACTCAAGAACTGAAAGTCCATCCTGAAAATTGGAAAGAATCGGATTTTCAATGATTGCACCTCCTGTATCTCCTGATTTTCTAGGCTTTGCCATTAGTCCTCTCAACCCACAAAGCTGCTTAATCTGTTGTTTGGATCCTCTAGCACCGGAATGCAACATCATGTATACTGAATTAAACCCTCCCTTATGTAAGGCTAATTCCTTCATCAAATTGTCGGTAATTCTATTATCCGCATAGGTCCATCGGTCAATAATTTGATTGTAACGCTCATTATTTGTGATTAAACCCATATTGTAGCTATCCCACACTTCATCAACTTCCTTTTGAGCATCAACAAGGGTTTTGGCTTTAATGGATGGCGTTATTAAATCCCCAAGATTGAATGAAAGTCCTGCTTTAAAAGCCCAAAAGAAGCCCATATCCTTGATATCATCCAGGAATTTGGCTGTAACAGCAAAATTTGTTCGCTGGATAATTTCCCCAATGTATTGTTTCAGATGTTTTTTAGTCATCAATTCATTAACAAAAGGAACACTCAGTGGTACAGCTTCATTAAAGATCACCCTTCCTACCGTGGTCTTTACAATTTTTTGTACCATTTCGCCATTATCATCCTCAGCTCTTGCCTTTACCTTTATTGGATCATGTAATGAAATTTTACCTTCATTAAATGAAATAATTACCTCTTCAGAACTGTAAAATACCGGCTCTTTAATTGTTTTTTCAGTTACTCTTTCTTTAGTCAGATAATATAGCCCCAAGACCATGTCTTGAGAAGGCAAGGTTACAGGAGAACCGTCCTGTGGATTTAACATATTGTGAGGAGCAAGCATAAGTAACTGAGCCTCAAGAATTGAAGCGTTACTTAAAGGTACGTGAACTGCCATTTGGTCACCATCGAAGTCCGCGTTAAATGCACCACATACCAATGGGTGTAATTGAATTGCTTTACCTTCTACAAGAGTTGGTTGGAAAGCCTGTATTGAAAGTCGGTGAAGTGTTGGGGCACGGTTCAACAATACTGGATGACCTTTTAAAATATTTTCAAGAATATCCCAAATAATTGGATCCTTTCGGTCTACCAATTTTTTGGCTGATTTAACTGTTTTAACAACTCCTCTTTCAATTAATTTTCTAATAATAAAAGGCTTGAATAATTCAGCTGCCATCCCTTTAGGTAGACCACATTCGTGTAACTTTAAAGTAGGTCCAACTACAATTACTGAACGACCACTATAATCTACCCGTTTTCCGAGTAGGTTCTGTCTAAAACGCCCTTGCTTTCCCTTTAGAATATCACTCAGTGATTTTAACGCCCGACCACCTTCAGCTTTTACCGCATTAGATTTTCTGGAATTATCAAATAAGGAATCTACCGCCTCTTGTAACATTCTTTTCTCATTCCTGAGGATAACTTCAGGCGCCTTAATTTCTAACAATCTTTTTAGACGGTTATTTCTAATGATTACCCGACGGTACAAATCATTTAAATCCGAACTAGCGAAACGTCCACCATCCAAAGGCACCAAAGGTCTTAATTCTGGTGGAATCACTGGAAGGTATTGTATGATCATGTAGTCCGGCCTATGATTCTTATTGTTTAAGCCCTCTCTGAAAGCTTCAACCACCCTCAATCTCTTGAGTGCCTCGGATTTTCTTTGTTGAGATGATTCATTAGAAGCCTGATGTCTTAATTCAAAGGAAAGATCGTCCAAGTTTATCCTTTGTAATAAGTCAAAAATGGCTTCAGCGCCCATTTTTGCTACAAACTTGTTTGGATCTTTATCATCCAACATTTGGTTCTCTTTTGGAAGGCTTTCCAAAGTTTCAAAATACTCTTCCTCAGTTATGAGATCCAATAGATTCCTTCCATGCTGGGCAGCCAAACCTGGTTGAACGACGACAAACCTTTCGTAATAAATGACGGACTCAAGTTTCTTCGAAGATAGTCCAAGTAAGTAACCAATTTTATTAGGAAGGGACTTGAAAAACCAAATATGAACAACAGGTACAACAAGTTTAATGTGCCCCATCCTTTCTCTTCTTACCTTTTTCTCAGTAACTTCAACCCCACAGCGGTCACAAACTATCCCTTTATATCTAATTCTTTTGTACTTCCCACAGTAACACTCATAATCTTTAACCGGACCAAAAATTCGTTCGCAAAATAACCCATCTCTTTCTGGTTTATAAGAACGATAATTAATAGTCTCTGGCTTTAAAATCTCACCATAGGATCTTTCGAGAATTTCATCCGGAGAAGACAAACTCACGGTGATTTTTTCAAAATCCTGATCTTGTTTGAAAGTTTTATTCTTAAACGACATCGTATCCCGGTTTTAATTTATTATTCAAATTTTACATCAAGTACAAGACCTCTTAATTCATGAATCAACACATTAAATGATTCAGGAATGTTAGGTTCAGGAAGGTTTTCACCCTTGACAATTGCTTCATATGTCTTTGCCCTACCAATAATATCGTCAGACTTTAATGTTAGTAATTCCCGCAAAATATTAGAGGCTCCAAAAGCTTCAAGAGCCCAAACCTCCATTTCTCCAAATCTTTGACCTCCAAATTGAGCTTTACCACCAAGAGGTTGCTGTGTGATCAATGAGTATGGTCCAATAGACCTTGCGTGCATTTTATCATCCACCATATGGGAAAGCTTCAGCATATAAATTACACCAACCGTTGCCTGTTGATGAAATCTATCACCTGTTTCTCCATCGATCAGATAGGATTGACCAAAGGCTGGGAGGTCTGCTTTTTTGATATAGTCATCAATGTCATGAATTGTGGCACCGTCAAATATAGGGGTTGCAAAATGCATCCCTAATTTCTTACCTGCCCAACCCAAAACAGTTTCAAAAATCTGGCCTAGATTCATCCTAGATGGTACACCCAAAGGATTCAAAACAATATCCACTGGCGTGCCATCTTCTAGAAATGGCATATCTTCCACCCTTACAATCTTTGAAACAATTCCTTTGTTACCATGTCGACCGGCTAATTTATCCCCTACCTTTAGTTTCCTCTTCTTGGCAATATAGACCTTTGCCAATTTTAATACTCCAGAAGGTAACTCGTCCCCAATGCTGATGTTAAATTTCTCACGTTTAAATCTACCTATCTCCTCACTAACTTTAATATTGAAATTGTGAAGTAAGGTTGCGATCATTTTATTCTTATCTTCATCTTTAGTCCAATTGGCATAATCAACTTTATTAAAGTCAATCTTCTTCAATGAAGTGTTTGTATACTTTGTTCCTTTAGAAATTACTTCCTCACCGTAAATACTTTTAACACCTGCAGAAACTTGATCTTTTACTATTTTGAGCAATTTGTCCACCAAAATAATCCTCAATTCATTAAGGATAACATTGTGTTTATCTTCAAGTCGCTGCAACAAATCTTTTTCCTGAACTTTTTGAAATTTATCCTTCTTAGCTCTGGCATAAAGTTGTTTGTCAATTACAACTCCTTCGATTGAAGGTGGAACCTTCAAAGATGCATCCTTAACATCTCCAGCTTTATCCCCAAAAATAGCACGAAGTAATTTCTCTTCTGGCGTTGGATCTGTCTCTCCTTTTGGTGTAATTTTACCTATAAGTATATCTCCTTCTTCAACGTTAGCACCAATTCGGATAATACCATTTTCATCTAAATCTTTGGTGGCTTCCTCACTGACATTTGGAATATCGTTGGTCAGCTCCTCTTCTCCTAATTTGGTATCTCGAACTTCTAATTCAAAGCTTTCAATATGTATGGAAGTAAAAACATCTTCTTGAATAACTCGCTCTGAAATAACAATAGCATCTTCAAAATTGTAACCTTTCCATGGCATAAATGCTACTTGAAGATTTGTTCCCAATGCTAATTCTCCTGACTCTGTTGCATATCCTTCACTAAGGATCGTACCAGCAGTTACCCGATCCCCTTTCATTACAATTGGTTTTAGGTTAATGCAAGTAGCCTGGTTAGTTCTAGCAAACTTTGTTAATGGATACTCTTTAACACTGTCTTCAAAGGAAACTAATTGTTCATCTGCTGAATGATCATATCTAATGACAATCTTATTTGCATCAACAAATTCAACAGTACCATCTCCTTCTGCGTTTATCAACATCCTGGAATCAAGTGCCACTTTTCCTTCCAATCCGGTCCCAACTATTGGTGCCTGAGGTTTAATCAAAGGAACTGCTTGACGTTGCATGTTGGATCCCATCAATGCTCTATTTGCATCATCATTTTCAAGAAAAGGGATCAAAGATGCGGAAACTCCCACAATTTGATTTGGTGCAACGTCCATGTAATTAAGATCTCCAGGTTCAAATATTGGAAACTCACCATGTTCGCGACCTTTCATTCGGTCAATCTGAAATTCTCCTTTTTTATTAACTGGCACATTGGCTTGTGCAATTTTTGCATAATCCTCTTCTTCTGCCGATAGAAACTTTATCCCATGATTCAGGTTAACTTTTCCATTTTCAACTTTCCAGTAAGGGGTTTCTAAAAAGCCCATTGGGTTAATTCTTGCGTGTACGCAAAGTGTTGAAATTAGCCCAATATTAGGTCCTTCAGGCGTCTCAATCGTACACAATCGCCCATAATGTGAATAGTGTACGTCCCTGACTTCGAAACCTGCCCTTTCCCTTGAAAGTCCCCCGGGGCCTAGTGCAGATATTCTCCTCTTATGGGTAATCTCAGACAAAGGATTTGTTTGATCCAAAAATTGTGAAAGTTGGCTGGTACCAAAAAATGAATTAATCACAGAAGAAAGAGTTCTTGCATTGATCAAATCAATAGGCGTAAACACTTCATTGTCGCGAACATTCATTCTTTCACGAATAGTTCTGGCCATTCTGGCCAATCCAACCCCAAATTGCGCAAACAATTGCTCCCCTACGGATCGTACCCTTCTATTGGAAAGGTGATCTATATCATCCAGTTCTGCTTTTTGATTTATAAGGGAAACAAGATATTTTACGATGGAAATAATATCTTCTTTAGTTAGAACCAGAACAGCATCAGAGGTATTTAATTTGAGACGATTATTTATCTTATAGCGACCTACCTCTCCAAGATTATATCTTTTATCTGAAAAGAATAATTTGTCGATAATTCCTCTCGCAGTTTCCTCATCAGGAGGATCTGATCCTCTTAGTTGTCTATATATATGAGTAACAGCTTCTAATTCAGAACTGGAAGGGTCTTTTTGTAGCGTATTGTAAATGATTGAATAATCCTCCTCAATATCTTCTTTTTGAAGGATAATGGTATCTACATTCGCTTCTTGAACTTGTTTGATATTATCTTCATCAAGTATGGTGTCCCTTTCCAGAATAATTTCATTTCTCTCTAAAGTTACCAACTCACCAGTATCCTCATCTACAAAATCCTCAGTCCATCTTCTCAGAACCCTTGCTGCCAGCTTTCTGCCAATTGCTTTTTTGAGTTCTTTTGCAGAAGCTTTAATCTCCTCTGCAAGATTGAACAAATTCAAAATATCTTTATCTGTATCAAATCCAATAGCCCTCAAAAGAGTGGTTACCGGAAACTTTTTCTTTCTGTCAATATATGCATACATCACCATGTTGATGTCTGTAGCAAACTCCATCCAAGCTCCTTTGAAAGGAATTACTCTTGCGGAGAAAATTTTTGTACCATTAGGGTGATAAGACTGACTAAAAAACACACCCGGTGAACGGTGTAATTGGGAAACTACAACCCTTTCTGCACCATTAATAACAAATGTGCCTTTTGGGGTCATATATGGTATGTTTCCTAGAAACACATCTTGCTCAATTGTCTTGAAATCAACGTGCTCTTCATCATTACACGAAAGTCTGAGACGAGCTTTTAAGGGAACACTATAAGTCAAACCTCTTTGGACACATTCATCAATGTCATAACGGGGAGGATCCACATAATAATCCAAAAATTCAAGCATAAAAATGCTCCTGGCATCTGAAATTGGAAAGTTTTCCTTAAAAACCTTAAACAATCCTTCATTGGTTCTCTTGTCAGGAGTGGTTTCCAATTGAAAAAATTCTTTAAATGATTTCAATTGAATTTCCAAAAAATCAGGATAAAAAGTGCTTAGTGAAGCTTTGGAAAAACTGTGTCTCGATCTTGAGTTCTTGTTAACAACGCTTACAGCCATCTATTTAATTATTTGGGTAGATACCCATTAAAAAAATCAAAATTATCTAAAACACTAAAAGGCTTAGGTCATATTGATAATATGACCTAAGCCAGATCAGTTGTATTCCTTTTTCCTAAAAGGCATACTTCGACTGGGATAGAATTATTTTACTTCAATTTCTGCCCCGGCAGCTGTCAAAGTATCTTTCAAGGAATTAGCTTCTTCTTTTGAAACTCCTTGCTTTAACACAGATGGAGCTCCGTCAACTAAATCCTTAGCTTCTTTCAAACCTAAATTAAGGATGTTTTTAACCTCCTTAATAACATTAAGTTTGTTCGCTCCTCCGGATTTAAGTATTACGTCAAATTCAGTTTGTTCAGCAGCAGCAGCGCCTCCTTCAGCGGCAGCAGGAGCAGCAGCAACAGCAACAGCTGCAGCAGCAGGCTCAATTCCATATTGATCTTTAAGAACTGAAGCAAGCTCATTAACCTCTTTAATGGTTAGGTTCACCAGTTGTTCAGCTAAAGCATTTACATCAACCATGATAAAAAAAATTTTCTTTGTTAGTTAAATAATATTTATAGCGCAAAGCTTGGAAGCCAATTTTATGAATTTCCTTCAGACCTTTCCTGCAATGTTTTTACCAAACCTGCAATAGTTGATCCACCGGACTTTAAAGCACCTATAACTCTTGTAGCCGGTGATTGTAACAACATCAATACCTCACCAATCAAATCTTCTTTAGATTTCAGTTTTACTAAAACCTTAATCTGATCATCCCCTGTAAATACATCTGTGTCAATATAGGCTGCTTTTAGTAAAGGTCTTTCATGAGTCTTTCTGAAAGCTTCAAGAAGGTGTGCTGGTTCTTTTGCATTTTCTGTAAAAAGAATTGCACTTGGGCCTTCAAGGGAGGAATATATTTCAGAATATTCTCCATTCTTTTCAATACCTTGAAGTGCTTTTTTTGCAAGCTTGTTTTTTACAACCTGCATCTCGATCCCTTTGTCAAAACACAATCTCCTAAAATTATTGACCTGTTCTACTGTTAAAGTAGAAGAGTCCGTTATATAAAAGAATTGAGCCTGGGAAAATTTATCTTTCAATTGTTCTATTGCCAATGTTTTTTCTTCGCGAGTCATTGTTGTAATTTTTAAAATTAACGAACTACTTTTGGATCAATCTTCAGTCCTGGACTCATGGAAGAGGCCATGGAAATTGATTTAAAATATGCACCCTTGGATGAAGAAGGCTTCATTTTATTAATAGCCTGAAGTAATTCTTCAGCATTTTCTTTTAACTTAATAGGAGAAAAAGAAACCCTGCCTACAGATGCGTGAATGATTCCAAATTTATCCACCCGAAATGCAATTTTACCACCTTTCACTTCATTAACGGCATTTGCAATATCCATGGTAACTGTACCAGTCTTGGGGTTTGGCATGAGTCCTCTTGGTCCCAAAATACGACCAATTTTTCCCAATTTAGCCATTACAGTTGGCATCGCGATAATAACGTCGATATCTGTCCAACCACCTTCAATTTTTTGTAAATATTCATCTAGACCTACAAAATCAGCCCCAGCTGCAGTAGCTTCTGCTTCTTTATCGGGAGTACAAAGTACAAGAACTCTTTTTGTCTTACCCGTACCATTTGGTAAAGTTACAGTGCCTCTTATCGCCTGATCAGGTTTACGAGGGTCAACACCAAGCCTTACATGAAGGTCTACCGATGAATCAAATTTTGTAGTGTTAACTTCTTTTACCAAACCACAAGCCTCCTCAAGGTTGTAGAATTTGGCAACATCAACTAAGGCATTTGATTTTTGCCTTTTCTTAGAAACTTTTGCCATATAATAAATTTGTGAGGTCAACGTAAGATTAACTTACTCCCTCGATATAAAAAAAAAATTTTAACTTTCCCAAGGTGGGGTTCCAGATACTGTAAGCCCCATACTTCTTGCTGAACCTGCAACCATTTTCATGGCAGATTCCAAAGTGAAAGCATTCAAATCCGGCATTTTAATTTTTGCAATTTCTTCAACCTGACTCCAGCTCACAGAACCTACTTTTTTTCTATTGGGTTCAGGTGAACCTTTAGCTACCTTTGAAAGCTCAAGTAATTGAATAGCTGCAGGTGGTGTCTTAACCACAAAATCAAAAGACTTATCTTTAAAAACTGTGATAACTACGGGAAGTAACTTACCTGGAGTGTCTTGTGTTTTTGCGTTAAACCGCTTACAAAACTCCATTATATTTACCCCCTTGGAACCTAAAGCCGGACCTACAGGTGGTGCCGGGTTAGCCTGACCGCCTTTTACCTGAAGTTTAATAAAAGTTTCAATTTCCTTAGCCATACGACTTTTCTTTAATTATTTTTTTCAACTTGCATGAAGTTTAATTCAACTTCAGTGCCTCGTCCAAATATTTTTACAATTACTTTCAATTTCTTTTTTTCTTCATTAACGTCTTTCACATCTCCAATGAAATCATTAAATGGTCCATCTATAATTTTGACAGTTTCTCCGACAATGAAAGGCTCAATCATTGTCTCTCCTGCCTCCTGTGACTCATCTACCTTACCCAACATTCTGTTGGCTTCAACGGATGTCATTGGTATCGGATTATTCTTACCCAAAAAATGAATAATATCTGGAAGATTTGCAATGTGTTGAATAATCTCTCCACTAAATTTTGAAGGGACTGCTTCCACCAACAAATAACCTGGAAGGATATTCCTTTCCATGATTACTTTCTTGCTGTTCCTGATTTTATAGACTTTCTCTGAAGGAACTATCACCTGTGTGACAATTTCACTCCAACCCGATCTAAGAATGTCTGCTATCAGCCTCTCCCGGATTCTCTTTTCTTTTCCGCTAATCACTCTAAGCGAGTACCACCTTTTGTCGTCAGCCATTACAGAGTGATTAATTTTTAAGCATTATAAACGAATCCTAATAAACCATTAAAAACCAAGTCCATAATAAGTATTACTACAGCAATTATGGAAGAGGCAATGATTACCACCCTAGCGCTGTCTAAAAGATTAGGCCAAGTAGGCCAAGTCACTTTATCCAGCAACTCATTATAACTTTCCCTTAAATATAATAAAAGCTTATCCATCTATATTCATTTGCACGGGCAGAAGGACTTGAACCCTCAGCCTACGGTTTTGGAGACCGTCGCTCTGCCAGTTGAGCTATGCCCGTAAATCCCGCAATCGGTTACAACCGATTGCGGAATTACAAAACAAGTTTTTTTATGCAATAATTTCAGTTACCTGTCCGGCTCCAACCGTACGGCCACCTTCCCTAATCGCAAAACGAAGACCTTTCTCCATTGCGATTGGGCTCAATAGCGTAACTTCCAAAGAAACATTATCTCCAGGCATCACCATTTCTACTCCCTCAGGAAGTTGACACTCTCCTGTCACATCTGTTGTACGGAAATAGAATTGTGGACGATATCCTTTAAAAAATGGAGTGTGTCTTCCACCTTCATCCTTCGACAAAACGTAAACTTCACATTTGAATTTTAAATGCGGCTTAACTGACCCCGGAGCGCAGATAACCATACCTCTTTTGATATCGTCTTTTTCCACTCCTCTTAAGAGAAGTCCTGCATTGTCTCCAGCTTCACCACGGTCAAGCAACTTACGGAACATTTCCACTCCGGTCACTGTTGATGTGAGAGGCTTATCTTCAGGTTTCATCATTCCGACAATCTCAACAGATTCTCCAACCTTAATTATACCCCTTTCAATTCTACCAGTTGCAACAGTACCTCGGCCCGTGATGGAGAATACATCCTCTACAGGCATTAGGAAAGGTTTGTCAATCAAACGCACTGGTTCTGGAATTTGGGTATCTACAGCCTCCATCAAATCATAGATAGCTTGTTTACCTGTAGCATCTCCTTCAAGAGCTTTCAGAGCAGATCCTTTTATCACTGCAGCTGTATCTCCATTGAATTGATATTTATCTAGCAATTCACGCACTTCCATTTCGACAAGTTCCAACATCTCAGGATCATCAACAAGGTCTACCTTGTTCATGAACACAACAATTGCAGGAACACCTACCTGACGCGCAAGAAGGATATGTTCTCTTGTTTGAGGCATTGGACCGTCCGTTGCAGCTACCACAAGGATGGCGCCGTCCATTTGCGCGGCACCTGTTACCATGTTTTTAACATAGTCAGCGTGACCCGGACAATCTACGTGTGCGTAATGCCTGTTTTTTGTTTCATACTCTACGTGAGCAGTGTTAATCGTAATACCCCTTTCTTTTTCTTCAGGAGCGTTATCGATTGAATCATAGTCTTTTTTCTGAGCCAACCCCTGTTCTGAAAGAACTGAAGTGATTGCAGATGTTAATGTGGTTTTACCGTGGTCAACGTGGCCTATCGTGCCTATGTTAACATGGGGTTTGGACCGATTAAAACTTTCCTTTGCCATTGGATACTATTTTAAAAGATTGTTACAGTTATTGAATAATAAAAAATACTTGTTTGAGCCAATGAAGGGAATTGAACCCTTGACCCCTTCCTTACCATGGAAGTGCTCTACCCCTGAGCTACATTGGCTAAGTGTAAAGAACCCCTTAATAAGGAGGATCTCTTTAATTTACCCTCTACTTTTAGAGGTTTTTATGAGCGGGAGACGAGACTCGAACCCGCGACCCTTAGCTTGGAAGGCTAATGCTCTACCAACTGAGCTACTCCCGCCTAAAATATATTAACCCAATTCCCTCGAATTGACTTTTACCATAACTATGGGCTAATTCCTTAACCCAGCCTTTATTTTATAATTTAAACATAGAAGTTTAAAGTCGCAGAAATGAAAATGAAGATCATCTCCGTGACATTTATTATAAAACTACTGTTCAAAACCTCATCTTTAAGTATTCGCTGTTGCAAACCGAACGTCCAATTAACTTACCTACTTTGGTACCCACACAAAAAAATTTGTGTGGGGGTGATTGGACTCGAACCCATTCAGTCATAGACACCAGATTTACAGTCTGGCCCGGCTCTCCAACTCCGGCGCACCCCCTCAGTAAATAAATTAGATCAGAGCCAGTGGACGGACTCGAACCCCCGACCAGCTGATTACAAGTCAGCTGCTCTACCAACTGAGCTACACTGGCAAATACTAAAACAAGGGCACACTTTTCTACCCCTTCTTAAAATGAGTTGCAAAGATAAAACTTATTTTAATTTGCCAATATATTTTTTTTGATCTTAGTGTTTTTTCTGAAGCTTTTCTTTAAATCTTAGTAATTGCCTTTTAAGGCTGTGTAGCACCATATAGAAGGCCTTCTCAAAGCTTTTATCTTTAGCTTTCACCACCAAAGGATGGCCTGGAAGATTAACAATTATTTCAACAATCTTATCACTTACCTGTCCAACCTTCTCCATTTTAAGGATTACTTTGGCCTCTGCTTCCAACTTGGTAAGATATTGATCAAAAGTTTGCAATTTCGATTCAATAATCTGTAAAAGTTTCTGATCTGCATCAAAATGGATGGACTGAATTCTTACTTGCATAAATTAAATTTTTTAGTTATAATTTAATGAGAACATAATTATCTATTTGATTTTTAGTGCTTTAGGGTGACATCTGGAATAGGCCTCTTTAATTTTTGCCACGGTATTATGTGTGTATATTTGGGTTGCATTAAGACTTGTATGACCTAAAAGTTCCTTTATAGCATAAATATCTGCACCACTTTCTGCCAAGTGAGTAGCAAAACTATGTCTCAAAACGTGTGGACTCTTCTTTTTTGTTGAAGTGTGTGATGAAAGTTCCGCACCAACGATATTATAGATTAATTTAGGGTAAGCCTTATCCCCACTCTTCGTGCTAAAAAGGAAATCATGTCTATCCCCCACCAATTCTGACCTTTTAGGTAAATAACGCAGAATATCTTTCTTTAGTTCTTTTCCGAAAGGGATAATTCTTTCTTTTTGTCCTTTTCCCAATACTTTAATCTGCTGCTGTGACAGGTCTATGTCAGAAAGCCTTAAATTCATCAACTCTGTCCTTCTGATGCCGGTCTCGTAAAACAACCGAACAATTAAGAAATTTCGAATATTGATTGCACCGTTGTTCCCTTTCTCCTTAAAATTTTGCAAAAAGTTTAATTCAGTAGACTTTAATACGGTAGGAAGTCGTCTCTTTAATTTAGGACTGACTATCTTTCTCATAGGGTTTTGCAACACAACACCCTTCCTTTTTAGAAATTTAAAAAATGTTTTAAGGCAGGAAATTTTACGGACAACGGAACTCGGGTCAAGTTCTTGGGCATTCAGATTAACCAACCAAGATCGAATCTGAAAATGATTAACCTCTTCAAAGACCTCTAAATTGAAATCTTTCTTAATAAATCTATAAAATTGATCTAAGTCGGACTTGTATGCTAGAATGGTATGTGTGGAGAATCTCTTTTCACATTTTAGATAATTAATAAATTCACCAATCATAGTCTTAACCAAAATTTTGGCTAAGTTAGTGAATAATAATCTAAAATATATTAAAGAAAACTATAATTCGTTCTTTGCTATATAAAGACCTCTAAATTGTGCTTTAAGTACTTCAGATCTTCTCTCAACAGAAGGTTTAGTGAAATGCTTGCGTCTTCTGAGTTCTTTTAAAGTACCAGTTTGTTCGAATTTCTTCTTGTACTTTTTTAGAGCCCTATCAATTGATTCTGAATCTCTTACATCAATTACCAACATAAATTATGCTAAATTTAGGGTGCAAAGATAATCGCTTTTATTTATTTACACATTTAGATTTAAAATTATTCATTATTAAACATACTTAAAAACTAGACTTATAAAAGCTTAATTTTTTTGATCTTCACAAAAATATATGCCTAGCTTAATATTAAAAGATAAAAAAGAATCTAATCAGCTGAATAAAAAAGGGCTGGAAAATATTCCAGCCCTTCAAAGAAATTTCTAAAAATTAATTTTATCAATGTTCATCCTCCAAGAACCCTGTTCTCTTATACCCTGCCATGATATAAGGGCCATCCGCACTTTCTGAAGTTCCTGAAAGTTTCCAAACTACTGAAGTGTCGACACCATTAATGGTGTATGAATCTGCAACATAATTGAAAGATTTGTACAACCCAGTTATTCTGCATTGCAAAAAATCTGTTTTTGTCTTAGAAGGTGGTGTAAAGCTATTTTTTGAAATAGATCCACCTTCAATGGTCATCTTTTCCGGAGTAGCAGATAAAACTGATTTAGTTGTTCCCAATGCCACAACTGGTTTAGCGGCAGGTGGGTTGTGGGTTGAACTAAAATTTAAGTTATCTGCTGCTGTTGCACTAAAAGTTAGTGCAGCTTGATTGGTATTAATTAAGCATTGGTAATCAAAAATATGAGCGCCATCGTTAAACCACATTTTATCTGCAACATTAGCTGCAGTGTTTGAAGTGGTGGCCAGGCTATAATCCACATAAAGCGTACTATCCACAGCATCCATTAACTGTAGATACCACTCTCCAGCCATTGCCTCGGTATTAGAACCTTCTATTGCAGGATTGTCAGTTAAATCACAGGAACTGAGAAATGCCACAACAAAGAGGCTACAAAAAACTATTTTGATATTTTTCATCGTCATTACTTTTATTGTTTAATAAATGTCCTTAATGCGGTACCATACCCTGAGTTTATAACGACCCACTTATAGCTGGTTCCGAGTTGCACCGTAGAATTAATGCAAGAGAATGTCGCACCTGCAACCAATTGTTCTGGAACACCAAGCTTATCTCCTTCGTAATGGTAAAAATAAACAGTAGTAGCAGGACCTGGACTAGCAACCCCTCCTACGTTATCTGATTTGTAAAAGTTGTCTGAAATTTTTGTCACCGTACTAATGCCTTGTGCTCCTGCATTTCTTTTATAGGTCCCTGACATATCTGTCCCTTTTACATTAGGGGCTATTACGCCAACATATCTATATTCAGTTGCAGAAAATCCATCTTTATTTAATGCAGTGTAGGTAATCGTGTAAACACCAGGTTTTTGTGTATCCACAACATCACCTCCAACTTTAACTTGAATTTCAGAATCACCTTCTTTAGCGATTACTCCCTCATCTTTGAAGGTACCTCCTTGATCTACTGTATTCCATTGCGCTCCTTTAAGAGTAATGGTTGGATAGTAGGTAATTCTCGAAACATTTGCCGTTGTATCCTCCAACTCACAAGAAGAGAGGGACACAAAAAACAGCGCTAATACTAATATTATGCTTGCTGAATAATTTTTCATTTTTGAATCTTTTTTATTGTGAATTATTTTGCCCACCAAACTTTTTCAGTTATTGCTACAAAAGCTGGTGTATTAGGGTTTACTCTCCTTGATAAATCAGGAAAGATTAACCGTTTAGGAAACTTGCCACTTGTTACTCCTTCTATTGAATACGTGTATCTACCAGGCACATAAGAAGGATCGCTTGCAGGCACATTTGAAATCCTAGGATATCCGGTTCTGTTTTGATCAAAGAAACTCTCATACCCTTGATTAATGGATCCAAGCCATTTTTGTGTAATTATTGCCTCCAATTTTTCAGCAGTTGTTCCAGATGTTGGAAACTTATAAGCATTATCCAATAAATTTTGAGGTGCTGTCAAACCAAACTTGGCAAAGGCATCTTTTATCCCATTATAATAATGATTTTCAGCACTTGCTCCTGTTCTAAGCGAGGCTTCTGCTAACATAAAATCAACTTCATCAGCTGAGAAAAAATAGAATGGAGTTGTTGCAGAAAACTTAGCGGAAGAAGGTCTGGCTCCTGGTGTTACTGATGTCAATTCGTTAAAATCACCCTGGGCCAAGGCAAAATGTCCCGTACTCCCGGGAACAAAATAAGCATCCAACCTTGGATCATTATTAGCTTGCAAAAAAGACATCAAGGTATAAGAAGCCCTGATGTTAGTAGCTACGTTCAACTGACGAACGTTATTTTCATACAGTGGATTTGACCTGTTTGCCTCATCTATAAAAATAGAAATTGCTGCATGACCATTGAGAAAGGTAGCTCCTGAACTTAGCATAGCAGAAATTTTTTGAGTAGCATCTGCTGCACGGGCACTTTCAGTCTGTCTTAAAAGCATCTTCAATTTTAAAGTATTTGCAAACCTTTTCCAGCTATCAATTTGTGCGGCTTTGTCTTGATTTCCAAAGATAAGATCTGAAGTAACTTTTACTACAGTTGCCGCATTGAAATCCTTAGCTAATGCAGCATTAATCCTTGTCAATAATTCATCGTAAACTGCTGCTCCATCATCAAACTTCGGCGTTAGATTTGCAGATCCCTGGACAGCCTCAGTGCATGGTATCTTGTCATACAAATCGGCAAGAATCTGATATGTGTATGCTTCTAAACAAGTAGCTTGAAGGAATGAATTCCACTCACCAGCTGCTGAAGACTTAGTTTTTATCTCTGCTAAATCTACCAATGCATCGCTATATAACTCCGACCAATCAATTTCAAAATCCTTATCTGTCAAATCATAAGAATCTATATCCTTATATTGAGAAGCAATGTGACTTTGCGTCCAATGTTGGGACCAAAGCCCTCCTAAAATTGCATAGTCACCACCAATAGAACCAGCTATTTGCATTTGAGCATTTGGTAAGACCAAATCTGCTGGAACCTCAGTGGGGTTATTGGGATCAGTATTGACATCCAGCCACTCATTACACGAGGTGCCTGCCAATAAAACAATAGTGAATAATATTAAAAACTTTTTCATGTTGTCTTCTTTTAATATTTAATATTTAAAGTAATACCATAGCTACTTGTAGATGGACCAGTAGAGAATTCTCCCAACTGGCTTGCTAAAGAAGTACCAAAAGTATTTGATTCTGGGTCTACAAAGTGATTATCTGAAGGTGTCCATAACAATAAGTTTCTACCCCAAGCAGTCACTGAAACATTATTTATTGAACCTTTAAACCATCCAGATGGTAGTGCATAGGTTAATGATACGTTTCTTAGTTTGAAGAATGTTTTATCCAAAATATGGTTATATTCATAAGATGGTGTC
>Ga0268298_10000439_pt1 | contig 53598 bp, 38 predicted proteins | sample WWTPWeurt_MetaG_FD_194462 | JGI IMG/M metagenome (GOLD analysis project Ga0268298, IMG submission 194462) | Activated sludge microbial communities from WWTP in Nijmegen, Gelderland, Netherland - WWTP Weurt | ecosystem: Engineered > WWTP > Aerobic digester > Activated sludge | place... | reverse complement strand
CTTTGTGTTCTGCGCGAGATGACCGAGCTGCTCGATTGCACAGACGCGCCCTGGCTGTTGCACGCGCTCAAACGCGCACAATAAAGAACGGCCACGGCAACTGCGGCGCGTTTGCGGTAGTACACACTCTCACGAGGAGCCAAAATTGTCCGCACGGTACGGCACCGAAGCCAGAGAATAAGACGCGAGGTTGCGGGGGCCTGGTTCTTTTGGGGCTGGGAGAACCCGCACAGGACTCCCTTTGGCCAGCGCCAGCCGATGCAAGGCTTCGACGCCAGCGCCTTGCTCATCGCGCGCGGACCACAACTGTCCTTGTTGGATCACGATCTCCCCATGGCCGCAGGGGCTCAGGCACTCGATGACGGCGCTGTGTTGCCCCAGGCAAGCAAGCTGTGCGCAATCGACAGGGGACAGGGGACTTGCCGGGGGTCTCTTCGCAAGCGTCTTTCCGATGAGCTGCCGCAGTGTTTGTACCGAGACGGGCTTGCCCAGCACATGGATGCGCTCGCTTGTGGAGCACACGGCCTGCTCGTCGTTGAGAAAAGCCGTCACGACGATGAGGACGGCATTGACCCGCTGCGCCTCGAGGGTGGCGACCACATCGAGACCGCTGCCATCGGGCAACTGCATGTCCAGGATGACGAGCTCGGGCGGGTCTACCGCGATGCGCGAGCGCGCCTCGGCCACTGTGCTCGCTGCGATGGCCGTCACCTGGGTTATGCGCGCTAGCACAGCCATGTACAACATTGCCGCCACGGGTTCGTCTTCCACGATCAGCACCAACACGGCATTCCTTTCCGTGCCGGAACGTCCGGGCACGGGAATGAGATTACTCGGGATCGCCGAGTTCGCGCCCAACGGCGGTCCACGTCAGCGCAAAGACAGAGCACAGCCTGTTTTGCAACGTCGGATCGGCGCTGCCTCCCGGTTTGAGCAGTGCAGAGGCGATGGCACTCAGCCGCTCGGCGCCCACGATGCTGGCGGCACCGCGCAATCCATGGACCAACTTGTGCAGTTGGTTCGGTGCTCCTGTGCGCAACGCCGCTTCTATCTTGTCGATGTCGTGTTCGTGCATCTGTCGAAACTGGCGAAGCAGGGCAAGGTACAACGTGCGGTCTTTGAGCAAGCGGGCGATGGCTACATCTCTGTTGAGAAGGGGGAGGTGGTCCGTAGGGTCCATGTCCAATGTGCTCGAAGGATCGTGAATCCCTACACAGCCATCTCCAGAGACGGGACCGCCAGCCGCGCCTTGGACAAGACCATGCCGATGTTGGCGCTCTTTCTTGAGACGAAACACGCCACGTATTCCTGGTTCTTTTTTCCCCGGATGAACACATGCAAAAGATTGTCCGAGAAGACGATCATCTCTTGAAAGTAATGATGGCCGTCATCCTTGAGTCCGCGCGCCTTCTTGAACATCTTTTCGATGGCGACCACGTTGCTGCCTTGAAACAGATCTGCGGTGGCTGCGGACAGCAGATCCAGAACCTCGCGGGGGTGTGAATCGACGGTCTTTATGCTCAGCAGCATACCCGTCGTCATGTCCACGAAACCTCCAGCCACACAGTCTGGAATGTCTCGGATCGCCTTCGCTAGTGCAGTGTCGAGTGAATTCATGTCTTGTGCTCCTTCCGTCCTTGGTTTTGGTCTTTTTGCTTGCGGAGTCCTGCCGATCACGACCGGACTTTCCTTGCTTACTGCGTGGCCTCCTGTGTTTGGCCCAAGCTGCGCGGCCGCTTTTCCCGATGCAGCCACTCGGCATAGCGGTGCAAAAACTGAACTTGCTTGTCGGACTGGACCCAGGACGGCTCGACCCTGCGAACCTGGGCCAGTGCCGCCGCCGCATCGCTGCCTTCAAAGATGAGCTGCGCCGCCAGCATGGTGCCGGTGCGTCCCAGTCCAGCCTTGCAGTGGAATCCCACTGCCTGGTCTTGCGACAGGAACTCAGCAACCTTGGATGCCAGCTCAGCTGCGGCTTGTTCAGTCGGCGCGTTCATGTCTTCGATGGGGAAGAACAGGGAGCGCAGACCGTGCTCGGCAAGTGGTTCAGCGGGCAGCGGTTCGGTGGTCAACGTCACCAGCACCTGGATGCCGGCCTGGCGAATCAGATCGAGATCATAGGCCAGATCATGGGTCAGACCCGGTGCTGGCATTCCGGCCAGCACTCCGTAGCGCAGCCACTGAAACCCTCGCGGCCCCTGTCCGCGTGCGCGCTGCGTCGTCTCGATGGGTACACGAGGCGTCGTTGCCACTTCGTTGCGTTGTTGCGAGGGCTGCGAGGGCTGCGAGGGTTGCGGGGGCTGCGAGGGCTGAGGCTTCTCTGCCACAGGTGCGTGCTGCGATTCGGGCAGCGGCGGTGAGGCGAGCAAGCGGCCACCTGCCAGCCAGCTCTTTGCGCTTGGCAGCGCAGCATACGACGCCAGTGCGGGTGCCACGATCAAGATGGCTCGCTGTTGCGCCTGGGCGGTCAGCAGCGCAATCAGTCGCTCTTGTGCCGTCGTGGACAGCCCCGCCAGCGGATCATCGAGCACGAGCAAGGAAGGCCCCGGCGCGATGGCGCGCAGGATTTCGCAGACGCGTCGCTCGAGCGGCTCAAGTTGGAAGAACTCGGTGTCGATGTGAAGCAACAATTCAGCCATTCCGGCGCGCTCGAACAACTCTTTCGACAGAGCGATCAGCTCGGACTGGGATCGCCCGCCGCGCGAGCGCAGATTGCTGCTCACGTACTCGCCTGCCTTCATCAGGAGCAGTTGCGCGCTGGCCTGCGGCGTCGCTGGACCTTCGGCATCAAGCAGATCCTGGCCCTTGAACAGCAGTGTTCCGCTCCATTGAAAATGGCTGGGTCGCGGACCACACAAGGCACGAATCAGAAAGCGCCGCGTCGTGTTGTCATCGACAACCATCAGGTAGCTTCCTTTTTCTGCGATGTCGAAACTGAGGTTGGACCAAACATCGCGTCCACCGACGCGCAAGGAAACCCCGCGCAGCGACATGTGGGGTGCCGCGCAGGACCACAACACGTCCCCCGCAGTGCCTTGAGGGATGACCTGCGGTGCTTCGGCGACCGGAAGCAACGGCACGGCAGAAACCAACGCGGAGGCTGCGACCTGTGCGGGCTCGGGGAGCGACTTGGGAGTCGGTTCGGGGAGCGACTTGGGAGTCGGTTCGGGGGTTGCCTCGAGGTCAGCGGTGGCATCGGCAACAGGCATGTAGCAACCACCCGTACGAACATAGTCTTGAGCGGTCTGGCTGATCGGCGACGCGAAGAAGTCCGCAGTCGGCTGGATCTCTTGAAGCTGGCCCGCAGCCAGCAAGATCACATGGTCGCTGCACAGCCGTGCGTGCTGTTGGTTGTGGGTCACGAACAGCACCGCTCGCTTTCTGCCTTCTTGGCGCAAAAGCTGCAAAATGGGCGCGGCCTCGGCTTCTTCCATGCCAGCCGTCGGCTCATCGACACACAGCAGCTTCGGCTCAGAGACCAGCTCGCGCGCGATGGCCAGCCGCCACCATTCACTCTCTGACAAACGGCAGGATGGCGCTGCGAGCGAGGTGGTCAGCTCACGATGCAGGCGGGACAAGTCAACACGAGTCAAAAGTGCTTTTGCCAGCCCATCGGAAAAGGATGCGGCGATGCCGTCGTCTAGATCGGCCAAGAGATAGGCGCGCACGGACAACGCAGACCGCTGTAGCTTCTGCCCGACGACGGGTGGGCGCAGCCCCGAACCCAGCGGCGCGCCGTCATAGAGCAGCTCTCCCGTCATCGTCCAGCCAGAACCTGCGCGGTTGCGACCACCCAGAATGCCGATGAGCGAAGACTTGCCGCTGCCGCCGGGTCCCATCAAGGCGTAGACCCCGCGCAGACCGATCTCGAGATCAAGTTCACGCAAAATGGTGCGTCCCTCGACACACGCGGTCAGCTTGCGCAGACTCAGAATCGGTGATGCGAAGTGCGATGTCACCGTCGGTCGCAGCACGGGCGAGGGAGAGGGCTCAGCGATGGGCGCTGGCGCAGCGATGGGCTCAGCGATGGGCGCTGGCGTGGGAACGGGCTCGGCAATGGGCGCAGCGATGGGCTCAGCGATGGGCGCAGGCGCAGGGATGGGCGTAGCGATCGGCTCGGCAATGGGCGCTGGCGCAGCGATGGGCTCAGCGATGGGCGCTGGCGTGGGAACGGGCTCGGCAATGGGCGCAGCGATGGGCTCAGCGATGGGCGCAGCGATCGGCTCGGCAATGGGCGCTGGCGTGGGAACGGGCTCAGCGGGGGCCGGATTTGGGATTGCGACCGAGGTGCCAAGAACAGGCGGTGGTACATCCGGCCAGGTCGTGCCTCCGATGATCTGAGACGCAGCCTCGATCCACGAGGCCTCATCGCTCAACACCTCGGGCATGACAAGCGGCGCGGACTCTGGGACAAAAGTCGGCGGTGGCGCCACTGCCTGAGACCGCGCGAGCGTCGGCGGCGTGATCGTCAAGACAAGCGACGGAGGCGTAGTCGTCGAGGGATGCTCCGGTGCCGTGAGCGTCGACATGGGCGGCGCGGTGGCCATTGATGCAGACGGTGGCGGTGCCGTGAACGTCCAGACGGGCGGCGGCAGCGAAAGGTCGGGGCGCATGGCCGGCAGGCGAAGCTCCTTCTCGGAGACGAAGCTCTCGAGGGACTTGAGGACGCGGCCCAGGTGCGCGTGTTGATACACGAACAAGCTCAGGTAGCGCGCAGAGCCGACCAGATAGCAGAAGTGGTCACCGAACAAACACAGTTGCGCCCGCCGGTCATTGCGATCGCCGTGGGTTCGACGATTCGCCAAGTGTCGCGCCAATAGCTGTGCCAGACAGCCGAAGGTCTTGATGCTGGAAACATCGCGCTGGCCGAGCCGAGTCGTTTGCACCGGCCAAGGACTGCCCAGTTTGTCGAGCTGCCATTCGTACAGCCAGCTTTCATCTGCGTGTGCGGGCGGCGTCTCATAGATGCGCAGCGCCAGATCGTCAGGTCGCAGACTCCCGCGACGCCCTGCGGCTAACGCAAGCTCGACTGCCGAGAAGGACAGATTGAGCATGCGAAGCTGCGGCAGGCCCAGTTCAGGCTGGAGTCCATGCTGCTGAAGCGGATCGCGTAATGCCGCGATCTTGCGCAGTGCGCGCGCGGTCAATCCACACAGGGCCGATCGATACCGTGGTGATAGATCGCTCAAGATCTCTTTCTCGACTCGTGTGAGCGTGATGCGATTGAGAATTTTCTGGAGCGCGGCCGCGTGACGTGGTGCCTCGATCGCGAAGATCTCATCGATGTGGAATCGTCCACGTACCTCGATGCCGAAGCGCACCAGGCCTTCGTCCAGCGTGAGCAGCCCCACCGCTTTGCCCGCGTGATCGCGAAAGGTCACGGACTCGGTTCGGCGTTCGGCGCTGAGCTGTTCGATGAGCTGTAGGAGCCCACAGAACGCACTGTATTCTTCGCACAGGCCCGTCATCGTGTGACCCAAACTCTAGTGTCGCGGCTTGCCGGATTCGATACGGGTTCCTACTTATTCCTCAAAAACAATTTCCGCTGCGATTTTGCGACGTTCCTACACCTATGTTCTGTGCTGCTTACGGACCTACTAGGGACTCTTCCTGATGTCTTTTGGACTCGAAAATAGGAATCCTATTGATGGGTTATTTGGTCAAGACGTGGGGGCCCCTGCCTCCGTCACTTCCGCAGCGAGATCAAACCGCGCTGAAGCGCGAAGCGAACAACATCAGTTTGTGAGGAAAGTTTGAGCTTGTGCATGACATGGGAGCGGTGCAGCTCTGCTGTGCGGGGACTGATTCCCAGGATGCGCCCGATCTGTAGGTTGCCGTAACCATCGGCCATCAGCCGCAACACCTCGCGCTGACGATTGGTCAGCAGTTCATAGCCCTGGTCTTTTGCGGCCAGTCGGGACGGCTCAGGGGTGCGTGAGGAATACGCCTCGATCGCGCGATCGGCCAACGGGGCACTCAGGAAACGGTGCCCCGCGATGACAGACCGAATGGCCACGTGCAAATCTTCGAGGTCCGACGACTTCAACACATATCCCACTGCACCACTCCGTAGGGCGTTCAGTACCCACTCCTCTTGATCGTGCATCGATAGCATGAGCACTCGCGCGCGCGAGTGCCGCTGAGTCAGCAGTTTGACGATCTCGATCCCATCCAAATGGGGAAGCAGGATGTCCAAGAGAACCACATCTGGATCAAGCTGGAGCACCAGCTCGACCACCTCTGCCCCGTCCGCGCTTTCACCAACGACTGTGACCCCCGACATGGTTCCTAGGAGTGCGCGCAGACCCTGCCGAACGATGGGATGATCTTCCGCAATGAAGACGCGAATCGGCGTAGTCATGGTGTACGTATCATTCCATTAGCCACCAGCCACCAGCCACCAGCCACCAGCCACCAGCCACCAGCCACAGCGAAGCAGCCCATGTCTTGTGACACTTAGGAAAGAACCCCGAGAATCATACTCAAAAATTCCTTCTACCGTACAGGAGGATCATCCAGCCCCATTCAAGCTCGTTCGGATTGATCGAACAAACCCTGGAAGCGCAGGTACGTCGAGTCTTTTTGTTCGGCTTTTTCTCCCAGTGGCCCTCATCGGGACTGGATTCAAGACACGCGCCAGCGCGCTCCTTGCGAGAAAGCCCGCGTTTGACGGAAAGGTGTGCGCCGGGGTTTGCTTGGGAAGTGCGGGGGAAGTCTCACCAGGTTGGGAAGAAAGTTCCCAGCTTGCGAGCGGGAAGGAAAACAGGCGATGTCTGTGTCGGGCGATTGCCCGTATCACCAAACACACGACAAACACACGACTCAGGAGTTTTCATGAACCCCCTTTCCACGTTGTCAGACACTCGTTTTCACCGCTGGCTCACCCGTTCCGCGACCCGCTCGGTGCTTGGGGCCACGTTGGGTCTATTGATGGCACTTTTTGTTGCAGAACCTGGCGCGCTCGCGTTGCCTGTGGGCAACGAAGAGGAGGCAGACGAGCAAGAGAACAATGTCCCCTCGTGGGAAGAGATCGACGCTACGGGCGTAGACTTTACGGCGATCGTGGCACTGTCGAATTGCTCGGGGTCGCTCGTGCGGTTCACGACCTCGAAGACGACCGACTACGCGATGGTGCTGACCAACGGCCATTGCCTGAGTGGTTTTGTAGCGGCAGGAACTGCGCTGGTGGATGTGCCTTCGAGCCGGACGTTCACGCTTCTGGATGCGAGCGGACGGTCCAAGGGGACGCTGCGGGCGCAGAAGATGATGTATGCGACGATGACGGGCTCGGACTTCGCGCTGTATCAATTGTCGGAAACGTATGCGCAGCTTTCGACGAAATATCGGGTGACGGCACTGACGATTTCCTCGCGTCGATCGACGGCGGGGACGCCCGTTCGGATTCCTTCCGGGTATTGGCGGAAGATTTATTCCTGTTCCATCGACTACTTCGTTCCCAAGATGAAGGAATCGAGCTGGACGTGGACGGACTCGATTCGCTTTACGCAGCCTGGTTGCGAAACGATAGGGGGGACTTCTGGGTCGCCGATTGTGGATGCAGAGACGCGAGCCATCATCGGCATCAACAACACGGGGAACGAAAGCGGGGGGATGTGTACGATGAACAACCCGTGTGAAGTGGATGCGGCGGGGAATACGAAAGCGTACAAAGGGGCGGCCTACGGGCAGCAGCTTTATCCGATCTATTCGTGTTTGACCTCGGCAAACCAGATCAACCTGAACCAAACCGGCTGCACCCTGCAAAAACCGAAGTAAAACCGCAGGAGTCGTTTCTGGATGGGGACTAGTTGACGCCGCAGGCGGTCCAGGCGGCGGCGACGGTGGTGGCTTCGGTACTGCCGGCACCGTGCAGGTCTGTGGCCGCGTTTACGGTGGCGGTTCGGGCCCCTTTGAAGTTGGTATTGGTGGTCATGTAGACGGCCAGGGCGCGGTACCAGATTTTCTCTGCTTTGGCGCGTCCGATGCCGGTAACGGATTGGCCCGAGGTCTTGTTGGTTCCGCCCTCTGCGAGCAGGTGGAAGAACTTGTTGGCAAGGCCGGAGCTGTAGTGGACATCGAGCGATGAAGTCATTTGGGAATAGTGGTCGATGGAGTACCCATCGGCGCGCGGGTCGGACATGTTGCGGAGCCAGCGGTTTCCATACAGGGTGATCTTTTCGCCGATCAAATAGTCGCCTGCGTCGGCAGCGTTGGCGGCGTAGTACTCGACCATGGAACCGAAGATGTCGCTGGTCGATTCATTGAGGCCGCCAGATTCACCGGAATACACAAGCCCTGCGGTACGTGCGGTGACGCCGTGGGTCATTTCGTGTCCGGCGACATCCAGCGAGACCAGGGGCTTGAAGCTTCTGCCGTCTCCGTCTCCGTAGGTCATGCAGAAACACGAATCGGACCAGAACGCATTGTTGTATGAACGGCCATAGTGGATGCGGCTGTAGGAACCTTTGCCGTCGTTGGCGATGCCGTTTCGACCGTGGACGTTTTTGAAGTAGTCCCACGTAAACGCCACTCCGATGTGTGCATCGACGGCAGCAGAGGCGGTGTCTCCGGTGGTGCTATTGCCCCAGACGTTGTCGAGGTCGGTGAAAATCGTCCCGCCGTTCGATTTGTTCTTCATGTTGATCGTGTAGCCATTGCCTCGGTCGGGATCGCGCAGCTCGAAACCGCCCGTGATGCTGTTGGCGGTCAGGGGCAGCGTGCCCATATACAGGCTCTTGCCCGAACCGACCGCAGCGGTTGGCATCACGTCGTTGTGACGCCCCAAGTATGCGCCGGTGGCAGCGTCAATGTACGTGTGCTGTACGCTCTCGAAGTTGTCTTTGTCGGCATCGTTGTACAGCACCACGTCATACGCGAGTTTGGGGGAATCCCCGAACGCATGGACGACGAGCCGGACTTTGGCGAGCACCGCCGTTCCGCTGTATTGCTTGAGCGCCTCGGCGGTCGCACCAACGGCGCTGAGGGTGGGCGAAAGACCAACATTGACGGGTGTCTTGAGGGTTGAGGAAAAACCCAAAAAGGAACCGCCCTTTTGGTGCAGCACAAAGTCGCCGCCTGCGACGGGCAGGTTGTTGTAGGTGCGGTTGTAGTGCGTGTGGGTCTGTCCCAAACCGTCCGCGACCACGGCGGTCTCTTGCAGCGTCTCGCCCGTGCCCAAGCCGATCTGCGCGCCGTTTTGCTTGGCCATGGCCAAACTGTTGGGGTCCCCGCCTGAGTCCTGGGCGGGCGCGGTTTGTTCTACATCCACCTGTGGTCCGTCTGGACCAAGCGTTTCTTCGGTCGCCGGAGTGTTGCCGCAAGCCGCAGCCCAAAGCACAGAGGCCAAAAGTAGGGGTCGATGGTTCATGGGGTGTCCTTGCCTTTCTTTCCGATTTCACAGACTGCCCGATAGGGGCTCATTCGGCAGCCGCCTGCGCAAGGAACAGACCAACCGGGGAGCTCTCCATTTCGGTAGGGATTTTGAGGCAGACACCCTTTTGCGGAGCGGACGACGCCACAACAACCTGAACCAATCGGTACAGCGCGCGTACCAAACGGTGCGTGTCAGCCGGCGGCTGAGGGGGGGGTGTCGTTCGAGTTCGTGGGCGCGTTGTCGTTCGAGTTCGTGGGCGCGTTGTCGTTCGAGTTCGTGGGCGCGTTGTCGTTCGAGTTCGTGGGCGCGTTGTCGTTCGAGTTGTCGGGCGGGCTTGTGTCCACAGGGGCAGGTTCTGCGGACGCCTTTCCACCGAACAACCGACGCAGAAATGCTGCGATGCCCACAAGCAGCAGGACAAACGCCTTTTTCATCGCCAAGAGGATGCCCAACAGCACCTTTCCGAACTTGGCCAAAAGACCCACTTTCACCACTTTGCCCGCCAGTGCTGAGCCCCCGATCACCATCGCGACCAGGCCGTAATCCGCCACTCGGTCTTGGCCGGCCTGGAAATCTTCATACCGGTTTCCCGCGCCAAACGTCGTCCGCTTGAGCAGATCTGCCATCGTGGGTTTGAGGTTGGTCAATTGCTCGGGCGAACAGATCAGATTGAGCGACAACACTCCATATCGACCGAGCAGCCGCGTGTTGAAGTTCGCAGATTCGCCCTTTTCCGATTTTCCGATCACGGCCCAAACCACATGGTGTACCGGGCGTTCGTACCGGGGTTTCTCACCCCAGCCGACCACTTCCACAGGTGGGAAACCGTGTTCCTTTCGGTACTCGTTGGCGTCTTCGGTCCCTTCCTTGATGCTGTCGAGGATTTTGTCCGCGTCCAGTTTGTCCGCATCGTTGTCCTTGACGTACCCCTCGCGCGCCCAATCGACGGTCACAATGAACGCATTGTCGTCGAGTTTCTTGGGCAGAATCACACCCACATCCGTAGGGCCCGGTTTGTTGCCGAGCCGCTCCATCAACGCTTGCGCCTCTTGCTTGGCCAAATAGACAAAGCCGTCGGGCAAATCGAGTTTGGCCTGCCCTTCCAAATCGACTTGGGCTGGACCCACGATCGCGGTGTCCGACCACCACATGTTTTCCTGGGGTGCTGCCGGAGGGCTTTCAGTGTTCGACTTCTCGGCGGGCGGCTCTGCTTCGGTTTGTACTGCGGTCGCTGCGGGTTTTTTGGTGGGCTTTTTGCTCCACGCGGACGACAAGCCGACACAACAACACAGCAACGCAATCAGAACGGTGGACCTTTTGGACATGGCGTTCTCCATCTAAAGGGGTCGGGAACGGAGTAGATAAGTCATGGTACGCCGAATGCGGGGGCGCATTGACAGCGTTGCCACATCCGGCTGAAACCACGCTGGTCTTCTGGCTTTTTCACCCTCTGAAGGCGACAGAGGTTTGGAATCGGTCTTGGACCGTCATGGGACCAGAAATCGCCTTTCGGGTTTGCCGGGTCGAGTGTCCGAAACCGCCCCGTTGATGTCTCCCACGTTTCTCACGCCCTCGCGTTGTCCCCCGACGGCATCGGGTGGCATCGAATTTGGGTACACAAACCCGTTCGTGCGCCAAGCGGCTTGGAGTAGGATGGCGGCCTCGATGAAGGACGAAACATGCAAACGCGGTGAGCGTCGCGAGGTAGCACGCTCGAGGGTTTTTGGGCTGGCCAGGTGGCTCGTCTTGTGCGCGTCTTTGGCCGTGGTCGCGATGGCATCGAACGTGTGGGCGCAAGACTTGGCTGCGGCGGGGCAGCACTTCGATGCAGCGCAAGAGGCTTTTGCTGCGGGCAAATTCGAGTTGGCGGCGCGCGAATATCAAGCCGCGCACGACATCACGAAGGAATCTACTCTGTTGGAAAACATTGGGGAATCGTGGCAAAGGGCCGGTCGGTTGCCGCAAGCCTTGGCGGCGTACAAAGCGTATCTGGCGGCAGCCCCGCAGGCGGCGAATCGGACAGCGATCGAGGAACGGGTGAAAGCGATCGAGGCCGCGATGGCTGAACCTGCTGGAAAGACGGGAGCGGGAACGCAAACAGAGACGGGAACAGGAACCGCGGCTGCTGGGTCGCAGACCGCGCAAACACCGTCGCCAGCGGGTTCTTCCAAAACGGATGCTCCCGCACCGGCGAGTTCCACAGGGGCGGCAACCGCGACGACCACGCCGAGCGCGACTGCACCGACAGGTTCAACGCCCGCAACTTCGCCTGCAACTTCGCCCCAGGCCGCGCCCGCAGCCACGACAGGGACGGGTGGCACTGCGGACGCAGCGGCAGCAAGTCCTGCACCCAAAGACACAGGACCGCCCATCACTCCGCCGGAACCGCCTCCGAGCAAGTTGCGTGTGGTGGGTTGGGTTTCGGTGGCGTCGGCGGTCGCTCTGCTGACTGGTGGTGCGGTGATCGGTTTGGGCGCGCAAAGCCGGGCCGATGAGCTGCGTCGAAGGACCACGCTGCTTTCGGGGGACCGTCCCCTCACCTACACAGAGGGCGAGCGCGAGGCGTATTCCACGCTCACGAGCGAGGGGCGGACGTACAACCAAACGGCGATTGCGCTGTTTGCGGTCGGTGGAACAGTGGCCGCAACGGCGCTGACGCTGTTCGTCGTGGATTTTGTTCGCAAGCCAAAGGCTTCCAGCGAAAAGAAAATGACTGGGCTTGTGCGATCCTCCTCTGCGTCGTTTGGATGGAACGCACTCGGTCTTGTGCCGTCGGGGGCATCGCAATGAGAAAGAAACCCTGGGTTCGAGGTGGCTTTGTGGCTGCCGCTTTTCTGCTCGGCTTGGCCGTGGCGGGTCTTGCGCAATGTTTCAGTCCCGATCTGCCGGTGTGTTCGTACCGGTGCGGAACGGGGGAACCGCGTTGCCCGGACGAATATGAATGTGTCGAAAACTACTGTCGAAAAAAGGGTGCGACGGAAACTTGTCCCTATGTAGATGATCTGTCGCCTGCGCCCGTCCGGGATTTTTCGTTTTCGCTCCCTGATTTGGCGTCGCCCACCGACCAAAGCACGCAGGACCTTGCGGCAAACCCTGGGTGAGATGCCTCCCCTTTCGAGTCCTGTCGTGTGGAGACGCGGTGCGTGCCTGTCCGGGCTCGGTTTCTTTTTTGATGCGGCGCGCAGTCAGTCCCTGTGTTTCGTGTCGTCGGCGTGGGCGGTGGAAGGCCGGTTGAACCGTTGCGGGGTGGTGCTGTTCACCGAGGCGACGGCGGCGCTCTGTTCGGCGGTGCAGGGGCCGGTGTTGTGCCCGCAACTTGTGTCTCCGCCGGGTCGCCCCTTCACGTGGGGGAAATTGCGGCTGGAGCTGTTTCCAAACGGCGACATGCCGGGTTCTGCGGCCCTGTGGATCAGGTTACCCGACGGACACCGCGTGGTGTATGCCGGAACGCCGAGTGAGGAACCGATGCCGAACGGACAACCTCTCAGCGTGCGGCCCGCAGACACCTTGGTGCTCTCGGCCTCGTGTGCCGCCCAGCATTCGCACATTCCATCGGACGATGAGATTCTGGGGGCGCTGTTCGAGGAACAGAAGCGGGCACGCGAGCAGGGCGTGCCCTTGTGCGTGCGCGTGAGTTCCCCAAACCGGCTCGCCAGGCTCAAGCAGCAGCTTGGGGACGCACCTGTGCGGCTTCACAGACGGCTGCGCGTGTTGTTTGAAAAAGTGTGCGGGGTCAGGCCACCCGTGTCGCTGTCTTACACTCCGCTCGCCGGGGAGATCGTGCTGTGTCCCCTGTGGGAGCTGCCTACGTGGGCGTTTCGGGGCGCGCGGGTGTGGACATTTCCCGACGGGCTTGCGCAAGACGACCTGGTGCAGTTTGCGACAGCCTGTGGGGCCCAAAAGGTGCTCCTCTTGTCAGGGTTTTCTGAACAGGTGGCCGATGCACTAGGCCGGTTGGGTGTGTCTTGCGAAGCTCTCGCACCACCGTTTCAACTTCCCCTGTTTGCACCACCCTCCGAACAACCGCCGCGTACATCCTCCATGTAAGCAACTTTGTGTCCGCTTTTTCGACGGACACATTGTGCCCGGCCCCGTTTTTCGCAAAGCTAAGAAGCACTCCCGGAGTCGGGAGAGATAGGGGGAACCATGCAGATAGGCTTATTGCGAAGTTCGTTCATGGGTTTTTTCTTTGGCGTGTTCACGCTGTGCGCTGGAAGCTGCAACGACAGCGGAGGAATCGGCGGTAGCGAGCTGCCTCCTGGTGCGGTGTGCCAGCCTGGGGAGAAGAAGTGCTTGGGCAACGTGCTATCGACGTGCAACGAGGTTGGCGAATACACGCAGACGTTGGAGTGCTCCACGGCGACCGTGTGCGACGCGGCTTTGGGCTGCGTGGCGTGTACTCCAGGGGCGAATACGTGTGTGCAAAACGAGGTCCATTCCTGCAATCCCGACGGGACACCGGGCGCTCTGCTTGCACAATGCGACTTTGCGCAGACTTGCCGAGGGGGCCAATGCGTAGATTCCTGCGAGTTGGCCGCGAGCGAGTTTGTGTACCTGCTGGATTCGAGCAACCAACTGCTCTCGTTTGAACCACGCAATGACACCGCCCCAAACGCCGTGAAGGTCATTGGCAAAATTTCGTGCCCCACCGGGAGCAGTCCCAATTCCATGTCGGTGGATCGTCGGGCCTACGCATGGCTCAACTACGACGACGGCAAGCTTTACAAGATACCGACCAACAATCCCAGCAAGTGCGTCGATAGCGGCTATCAAAGAGACGGCGCGATGACAGCCAAGGTCGGCATGGGCTTTGTGTCCGACACCGCAGGCAGCAAGATCGAATCGCTGTACTTGGCTACGTTTGGGTCTACCTCTCAGTTGTGGAAACTCAATCCGCTGGATGCCGCACCGATCAAGCCGACCAAAATCGGGAATTTTGCGACCAGCCAAACTTCACCCGAAATGACGGGCACTGGGGCCGCAGAGCTGTACGCCTATTTCCCCGCCACCGACGCCAACCATCGCATCATTCGGGTGGACAAAACGAATGCGCAAGCCGCCTTGACCTGGACGATTCCGCCGCTGGCATCCAGTCCCGGCGCGTGGGCGTTTGCGCAGTGGGGAGGTCGGTACTACGTGTTTGTGACGGAAAACAACATTAGCCGCGTGTATCGCTGGGACCCCAACGCGACCGGCAGCGCCCAATGGGTTCGCGTGCAAGACACCTTGGCCACCCGCATTGTTGGGGCTGGCGTTTCAACCTGCGCACCCACCGTCGTCGGCTAGTCCAGCTCCACAGCACCTGCCAGAGCCGGTCACAGAGCCGGCCACAGAACCTAACAAGGCAGTCCCTGGCACAGCGAATCAAAGTACTCCAGGGTCACAGAGACCAGCGCCTTCGGGTCTGTCGGGGCAGTGTGTTGATCGCGAAGCGACGAGGAATTGCGCAGCCCCTTGGTGTACCAAGCGACGGCCTTGCGCACCTCGTGGATGAGTTTTTTGGGCTCTGCGTGTTCCGAAACCAAATTCACATGGCGAAGAAACACGCGCCGACGTTCCGCGATCGTGGGTGCCGGCGCAGCAGGCTGCCCTGAGAGCCAAAGCGCGATGTCGCGAAACAACCATGGGTTTCCCAACGCCCCGCGTCCAATCATCACCGCGTCGCAGCCCGTTTCCGTGCGCATCCTCACGTAATCGAGCAGCGTCACCACGTCGCCGTTCCCGACCACCGGAATATGCGATGGGACCGCTTCTCGGACTTTGCGAATGATGTCGAGCGAGTTTTTGCCCGAAAACCCTTGGCTGCGCGTCCGTCCGTGAACCGTCACCATCGCCGCGCCCGCTTCGACCATCGCCACCGCAAATTCGGGCGCATTCAGGTGTTTGTCGTCCCACCCCGCGCGATGTTTCACCGTGACCGGAATGTGCGACGGGACCGCTTTTCGCACCGTCGCAACCAGCGTTTGCGCAAGATCCGGTTCCTTCATGAGCGCCGACCCGCACGCCCCCGCCACGACCCGCTTGGCCGGACAACCCATGTTCAAGTCCACCAAAGACGCGCCCACTTCGCACGCCATCCGCGCCGCTTTGTCGAGCGACTCCGGTTCCCGTCCAAAAATCTGCACGCCAAAAGGCCGTCCGTTGAGCGACGCCGTGAGCTTTTTCAGCGTCTTGTGGGCCCCTTCGCAAAGTGCTCGGGCGGACAGAAATTCTGTCACGGTCAGGCCGACGCCCATTTCTTCGCACACCGTCCGAAAGGGCAGGTCGGTGACCGCCGCCATCGGGGCCAAGAGAACCTCGGGTTTTACGGGAAGAGTTCCGATGTTCATGCGAGCGATTCCGTCACGTCCAAAATGCCCCGCAGGGTAACACCTGGCCAAAAAGAAAAACGCTTGACTTGTGTGGAAGGCCGTACAAGTCTGCGACCAAGTAGGACTCATCGTGAGTTCTGCTCACTGGGCCGTCGGTCGTTTTCTGTGCAAGCGCCGGCATGGTGTTGGTGCTTTGCAGAAGGCGTCTGCGACCCTGAGGAGGTTCGCCATGTCCTTCAAGCAGATGCTGGTTGGCAGTCTCGTTGGCGTGTCGGTTGGTCTCTTGCTGCTCGGAGAGCCACCCGTCGTGCCGGGCAAGGGCGATGGAAAACCGGTCAAGGAGGCCGCAAACGAAACAGGCACGGTTTCAGGCACGGTTCAAGACAAAGGCTCGCCCAAACACAAAGGAGAAACCCATGTGGTTCTCCTCGACCACATGTACTTCCCATCGGGTCCTAAGTATTAGGTCGTCGCCCAAACCGGCGGGCGCGAGTTTGCTCGTGGCTCGCGCGGTTTGGGCAGTTTGGGCTGGCGCGAAAGAAGGGCCCACACGCGACTTCCTTTCCACTTTCTGGTTCGTCGCGCTGGGAGCTGATCCGCAAGCGGCTTACGCAGGCATGTTGAGCGCAGAAAATGCGTTCGCAAGCGGCTTACGCAGGCATTCTAGGGGCGAAAATGCGTTCGCAAGCGGCTTACGCAGGCATTCTAGGCGCGAAAATGCGTTTGCAAGCGGCTTACGCAGGCATTCTAGGGGCGAAAATGCGTTCGTAAGCGGCTTACGCAGGCATTCTAGGCGCGAAAATGCGTCCGTAAGCGGCTTACGCAGGCATTCTAGGGGCGAAAATGCGTCCGTAAGCGGCTTACGCAGGCATTCTAGGGGCGAAAATGCGTCCGCAAGCGGCTTACGCAGGCATTCTAGGGGCGAAAATGCGTTGGTCAGCGGCTTACGCAGGCATGTCGAGCGCAGAAAATGCGTTCGCAAGCGGCTGATGAGGGCGTGTGCGCTGGAAAACCAGCACAGGTTGGCGGTCTACGCTGCCTTTCGGGGTGAAAGGCCGCAAAGATGTTTCGTGGGCAGGTGCGGATGGGTGTGATCAAACCCAGGTGCTTTGGGGTTCACAGCGTCGGTTCACACACATTTTTCGACAAATACGCAACTTTGCGGGAACTGGGCCGAAAAGTGTGATGACCCCAAAACACAAAGGAGTTCACATGGCCCCCAAGATCCTGACCGATACCCAATCCCTGGACGCTGTACACGACGAAGTTTTCTTCTCCCAGGCAGCCACTGCCGCCGACCCGGACGCCGCGAAGCACAGTTCAAGCTTTGAGCTGCTCTTGTCCAAACAGTGGCAGCCGGTGGTGGACAAAGAGCGTGTCCTTCGCCAAACCATCCTGTCCGCGCAGGCGCATTGCAACGGGTTGGATCGCCGCCTCGATGGCTGGACCGACCGATTTCACAATGCACTGCTGATTTGCACCAACAACCGTCGTGATGTCTCAGACTACGCGCGCTACTTTGGCAACAAGCCGCCCAGCGCACTCAAGCGGCCTGTCCTTGGAATCCAGCTCCAGACCTTGACCGACTGGGTACCGTCCATCAAGAACGCAAGCGTGGCCCAGCTTGCGACGTTGGGTACCGAGCTGGAGGCGTTGGTCACGGAAGGGCACAAGGCCGAGCAAGCCTTGCGCGATGCCAAAGCGAAGATGAAGGACTTCCGCACGATCGGTGCTCGGAAGGCTTTGTTCGATCAGGTCAATTCACTGCGGCAGGCGACGTTTGGGTCGCTGGCGACCCTTCTGCATGAACAGCCGAAAAAGTGTCTTTCCGCCGACTGGCCGGACAGTTTCTTTCGACAGAATCGCTCCGAGCACCTGACGCCGGAAGCGGAGAAAATGGCTCTTATCGAAGATCTGGCTGCGCTGCGCGCCACGGAAGGCGACAAAGAGAGACGGCTGGCCGAGCTCTTGGCTGCTGAGCAGCTTGAGGTCGAGCAAGCCGCCAAGCGTCGCCTCGTTGAGGCCAAGCTTCAAGAACTCGAGAGTCGGGCGCGCGAAACCAACAACGAAGCCCGATCTCTGTGCGCCGAACTCCACATCAAGCCCAAGTCTCGCCGTTTCAAGCGTTAGTTGGTTGCCCTGCGCTCCCGCCTCCTTGCACGAGTTTGGTCGTGACTCGCGCGGTTTGGGCGAAGTAGTGTAGTCCCACATGCTCGAGACAGGCACGCAAGTTGGCAACTATGTCGTAGAGAAAGAACTCGCGCAGGGAGGCATGGCTCGTGTGTATCGCGTCCGCCATGCGGTGTTGGGAACGGCGCACGCGCTCAAGGTGCTTGAAACGAAGTACCGCGAGATGCCAGAAGTTCGCGCTCGGTTTTTGTCAGAAGCGCGGATTGGCGCGACGCTGATTCACCCAAACATTGTTCGCGTGACCGACACGGTATCCACTCCGCAGGTCGCGGGCATCGTGATGGAACTTCTGCCCGGTCCCAATCTAGAGACCTACATTCGCGGCCTGCGATCACCCCTTTCCGCCGAAAAGATCTGTGCGCTGTTCGTGCCCATCCTGTCCGCCGTGGGGGAAGCCCATCGTTTGGGTGTCATCCACCGGGACATCAAACCCGCCAACATCCTGCTTACCCCCAGCGGCACCGGTCTTGTTCCGAAAGTGACCGATTTTGGCATTGCGAAAGTGACACGCGAAGCCGAGGAGGCCTTTGGGAAGAAGGCTTCCACGCACGTCGATGCGCGCATGGGAACACTGTCCTACATGAGTCCCGAGCAGGTCCGCCACGCCAAGGAGGTCACTGCGCAATCCGACATCTTTTCCTTGGGCGCGACTTTGTATGAATTGGCTACGTTGAAAGTCGCGTTTCCCGGAGACAGCGACTACGAAATCATGCACGCGATTGTGCAAGGCCGCTTTCATCCGCCTGAGCAAATGACGGGACTCGATCCCGCGATCGCGGCAGCCATTCGGATTGCGCTGGCCCCTCACCCAGCCGATCGTTTTTCAAACTGCGAGGCCTTCATCTCTGCCTTGTCTGTGCGGCCTCCCCGGTCCGATCGCGCTCCCGCCCCTGTTTCTGGACGGGTGGATGTTTCCCCAAAAACCGATGAACAGAGAGCCGTTTCCGCGCAGCCCGCCAAATCCGCGCCACATGATCTTTCCGTTCCACAGTCCGTTCCACAGTCCGTTCCACAGTCCGTTCCACAGAAGGAGGACAAATCCCTGACTCCTTGGTCGCACGAGCCGCCCGCATGGTCGCAGTTGTCTTCGCGCGCGGTCGCTGTCGGACAACGGTTTGGTTTGTCCAAAAAACAAGTCGGTTTGGTCTGTGGAGGGGGCGCGGTCGCGGTCCTGTTCATCCTGTCGAGTCTCTTCCACAACTGTGATTTTGCGTTCCCGATCTCCCCGTCTTCCCAACATCCTGCGCCTGCTTCGAGCGACCCTGCGCCTGCTTCGAGCGACCCTGTGCCGCCCGCATCACCGGTATTCTTTGATGGTTGTTTGAAAAATCGCGTGCCGCAGCGTGTGTCTGTGACTTGCTTGTCTGCTGCCCGCGATCCCAGTCTTCGCACAGCCCAAGAATTTCGTGCGTGGTTTGCGCGCGTCCCCCTAGAGTCCATTGAGGTCGTGTTTCTGGAGCGCAAAAACGGAACGCGCCTGGTTTGCTTGGAAATCTCGCGAGACAAATCGCCGATTTGGTGGAATGAAATCACGAAGGACACAAAAGGAGAGCAAACGTGTTTGGCGTTGGGCAACGCGCTTGTGTCTTTGAACGTCGGAAGGCCGGAAACAGAGCGGCTGAATGAGAAGGGGACGGCCTATGAGTACGATGTCTTCGATGCGCGGCTTCCGTCCAAGTATCCCAGACAGCACCTTGTGGGCACATTGGATGTCTTGATCACGCCTATTGGCCTTCAAGGGATGCGAGATTGGTTGTTGTTGCCTGGTCCACAGGAATGAATGTTCGGGAAGGGGACAACGCCTTGCGGGGATGGATCGAAGACAACAAGACGACGACGCGGATGGACAAGCTGCCGCCCATGTGGGCGGGGCTTGCTGGGTGTGGGGTGTTTTTGGGGGCAGGGCTTTTGGTCATCGGGCTTCCGACGTGGGGTTTTGTGCCGGGCTTGCTGGGCCTTGTGGCGTTGCTGGTGTGGCTGGCACTGTCTGGGAAACCGGTGGTGAAACTGACCTGGGAAACCGCGCCCACAGGGCCCAAACCCGCCGAGCCCAAACCCGCCGAGCCCAAACCCGCCGAGCCCAAACCCGCCGAGCCCAAACCCGCCGAGCCCAAACCGAAACACGAAGCGCCTTCTGCGCCTGAGCCTTTGCGCAGAGACGACCTCCTCGACATGGTGGAACTGCCAGGCGGCGAGTTCTTTATGGGGAGTCCCGAAGAGGAACAGGGGCGATCACCCGACGAGGAGCGGCATCGGGTGGAGGTGAGCGCATTTGCAATGGCGAAGTACCCGGTGACGCAAAAGCAGTACCAAGAGGTGATGGGATGGAATCCGAGCGACTTCCGAGAGGCGCCAGCGGACGGAACGCGCGCGGAGGATCGTCCGGTGGAGCGGGTGACATGGTTTTTTGCGGTGCGGTTCTGCAACAAGCTGTCTGAACGAGCAGGAAGGAAGCCGTGTTATCGAATCATCGGGAGCCAAGAAAGCTCGGGCGGGGCACGGCAGGTGGAGTGGGACCGGGAAGCGGACGGATACCGTCTGCCGACGGAAGCGGAATGGGAATACGCCTGCCGGGCGGGAACCGAGACCGCGTATTCCTTCGGGGATGACGAAGCACAGCTTGACGACCACGCATGGTGTGCAAGCAACAGCGGCAATATGACGCATGCGGTGGGACAGAAGAAGCCGAACCGATGGGGGTTCCATGATCTGCACGGAAACGTGTGGGAGTGGTGTTGGGATTGGTGTGAGGGCAACAAAGTGACAAGTGACACAAGTGTCACAAGTGTCACTTTGACAAATCCAATGGGCCCTCCGACGGGAAGCTGGCGCGTTTTGCGCGGCGGCTCTTATGTCTACGGGCCCGGGATCCTGCGCTCCGCGTTCCGGTTCTGGTCCGAGCCCGGGGGCGGGCTCAGGAACATCGGGTTTCGGTGTGTGCGTGGTTCCGGTCGCCAGCGTTGATCGTTGACGGTTGGTTGTTGTGGTCTTTTCCCCCCTGCGGAGCGGTCGAAATTGTTTGTCATGGACCGTCTGCGCGTCCCCAAGTTTGCGAAAAAAACCCGCTGTCACCGGTCCATTCAAATCCCCCGCCCCCTAAAAAGCCCGACCCGAATTGGATGTGGGATGTGCGTCAAAGATCAACGCTGGCGACCGGAACCACGCACACACCGAAACCCGATGAACCTGATCCTGACCTCGGGCACGTTCCCGTTCCGGAATGCGGAGCGCAGGAACCCGGGCCCGCTGTCAAAAGAGCCGCCGCGCAAAACGCGCCAGCTTCCCGTCGCTGGGCCGATGGGATTGACCTGTTTGACAAAGGTCCATGGTTTGTCAGGTCCCGTTTTGTCTCTTGTCACTTTGTAAGAATCGCTGTACCAGTCTGCGCACCACTCCCACACATTTCCAGCCTGATTCCACGTTCCAAACGGTCCCACCCCTTTGGGGTTGGCAGTGATCAGGTCTGGCTGCCCTCCTGAGCCCTGCTCGAACGTCGCTCGTCCTTTTTCTGGCGCTGCACTTCCCCACGGATACTTCCGTCCTTCCGGTCCTCGCGCTGCGTATTCCCACTCTGCTTCTGTGGGCAGTTCCCCACCCAGCCATTGGCAGTACTCCTTTGCTGAAAACCAGCTCACGTCATTCACAGGCTGCGCGGGTTCGTCGAAGTAATCCTTGTGGTCCGCTTTCCACTCTCGATACTGCGCATTCGACACTTCGTACTTCCCGATCCAGAACGTATCGACGTGCACCGGATGAACAGGTTGTTCATCGATTACTCCATCATTCGATCCCATCATAAAGTCCCCGCCGCACACCTTCACAAACACCACACCCTTCAGCGTGGTTTCAGAGCGGGTGCATGACGGCTGATCTTCGAGCATGGTTTCGGTCCGTCTCAGTGTTGAAACAACCTTCCCTCCTGCGATGATCTCGGGCATCGCCGGGGATTGTGGTCGCGAGCGCGTTGGAGACTTGCCGGCGCTGGATACAGTCATGTCCTGGGTCGGCGGCCTTGGTCTCGCTGTTTCCGTTTTGGGTTTCGCAAGATCTAGAGGGGGTGCCGGGTTCGCCGGGTCCTCCGAGCCGAATAGATCACACGCATCGGACAGGTCGGCTCCCAGATCTGGCGGCGGCTCTGCTGCCCCATCGGCGTTTGGGGGTTCGCGTTCTTCTTCTGTCCAGGTCACAAGGACCTCTGATCCGGCGGGTACTTGTTGGCTGGTTTGCTCGGTCCGGTGTTGGGCCGTGAGCAGGTATTCCGTTTCGCTCTGTTGGCTGACTTGGACGTGGGCTTCTTTCGGCGCGTGTTCTTGACGGATGCGTGGTTCGCCGTGGGGATGGCGGAATCGCGAAAGTGCTTGCGCGCTTGTCACGGCACCGGAAAGGACCAGACCGACGCAACCGGCCCAGGCAAAAACCAGTCGGGCGGGTCTTTCGGCGGCCAGGGACTTGGGAGGCCGCCTGCCGCCAAACTCGAGCGCGTGCAAAAGTGCTTGGGTCACGGGCGAAAGCTGCCGGAAAGACCAAGGCAGGATGATGAGCCGAGGATCTGCCGCCTGCTCGAGCGGTCCAAACGCAGAGACTTTGCGAAGCAGCTCGTCTCGCAGCTCGCCACAGGACAGGGAATACAAGGTCTGGGCCGCGTGCTCGGGACGGTCCCACAGGTCGAGGAGCGCGACTTGCAGGCGCAGGTGCTGCCGGGCGGGGGTGCCGAGCCAGGGCACGCGAGCGTCTTCGGTTTGGCGCGTGGCATCTTCTGTGGCCAGCCGTCGTCGCCACAAGGCCAAGCTGCGCCCGAGAACCGTCGGGGACAGGCGCTTCTGCAACGACTCGAGAGGTCCCGCCGGGGGGTCCGAAACGAGGCGCATCCAGCGGAGCAGCTCGACGCGCAGGGGGCCTGCAACGTGGATGCGGTCGCCGATAGACTGGGCCAGGGCCTTGAGCCGGAGGCTGGCTGCGGGTTCGACGGCGAGGCTGAGCTGGTCGCGGACCAAGAACAGCGTCTCTTCGTCCAGGGGGTAGGGCGACAGGGCACACGCGGCAGCCCACAGACGCAAATCCCCGACAAGCTGGGTTTGCACGGGCTGCGGAGGCCGCAGGGGATCGAGGGGCACGCCGCCCAGAAACTTCGCGACCTGTTCGGGCAGCAGGACTTCGAGCTCAAACTCGCGCAGGTGCTGGGCCAGGCCAAACGTCCCGCGCGACACGTCGCAGAATGCAAGCTTGGGAAAGTGGGCAAGCTGGCGCAGAAGCGCGCGGGTCTCGCCGATGAAACGGTCTTGGGTCAGCGCGTCCACAAGGATTCGGCCATCGGTCAGAAGCACGATGAGGGCGGCGTCGCGCCGTTCATCCACTTCGCTTGGCGCAAACTCGCCTTCGAGGTGCCCGGACTCGAGCAGACGGCTGAGTCGGTCGGGCAACCCCCAGTACAGCGCCTGTTCGACGGGAAGTCCTCCCCGCCGCAAGGACACACCCAGTTCCAACACAAGCTGGCGGAGGAGGGGACCATATTCTCGGTCGGTCCCGGCGGCGGACTCGTCCATCCACAACCAGACCTCGCGCTGGTGCCGGGCGCGCAAAAACCGGAGGGTGGGAATGCCAGCGGCGGCCACGGTGGCGTTGATGCTGGCGGGCACATCGAGCCGTCGGGTCCGTTCCTCGGACACAAAGCGACCAATGCCCCACACGAGTGCTTCTTCGGACCTCACATCGAGCAGTCGCAGACGCCCAGGTTGGGCCGGAACGCTGGGGAGGATTTCGGCGGGGCCGGGGCGTGTGGGGGCAGCAGCAGGGGGCGGCAGATCGCGGCGTGTCCGAAGCCGCAGAAACAGAAACAGGCCGAGCCCGAGCCCGGTGAGCAAGGTCCCGGTGCCTTGCCAAAGCTCCCGTGGCAGGGGCAGCGGCTCGACAGTGATGCTGGGGGCAAACACGCGCAGGGTTTTGCGACGGATCACCTGCCCCAGGTCTTCCTGGACCGGCGGCGGACTTGCGGCACCGTGGTCCGCTGGCGATGGCACGGGTGGATTCGGCCTGTTTCCGAAGACGCCGAGCAACCCAAGCAGCCCAAGCAACAACAGCGACAACAACGTGGCACCAAGTGTGCGCTTGTGCGCGGCCAATCCCTGCCGAACCGTGCGTTGTTGAGCGGGAATCCCCGAAGGTGTTCTGGGCCCGAAAGGCTGAGGCTGAGGCTGAGGCTGAGGCTGAGGCTGAGGCTGAGGCTGAGGCTGAGGCTGAGGCTGAGGCTGAGGCTGAGGCTGAGGCTGAGGCTGAGGTGCGGTCTGCTCACGTTCGGCCAGGGCAGCGGCCCAGCTTGCAAACACCTCGTCAAACTGCGTGGTTTGATGAAGCGACTTGACGAGCAGGGCGCGCAGCGACTCGTACAGCCAGTCGTCGTGGGCCGACTCGTGAAGGCGCAAGACCAAATCGGACGCGCGGAGCACCTCATCAGGGCCTATGCGCAGACCCTGGCTGCGAAGGCGTTCGAGCAGGGCGTCTACATCGGCTGTGCGAATCATGGGGTCCGGCTACAGCGCGTTGAGGTCGTCGCGGTCCTTGATGAGGACGGACAGGTGGGGAAGTTCAGACAGGGCGCAGTCGGACAGCTTGGCGGCATCGGCACCGCCCGACGCAGCCAGGACGGTCAGCCAAGCGAAAAGCTCTGCGGTCGCGGGTCGCTTGCGCAGGGTCTTCTCCCTCAGATGCAGAAAACGCAAGATGGCGGCGTCCACAACCTGGTCGTCAAGCGGGGCAAGCTGGGTTTGGCGCGCACGGACCGCGATGCGCACAAGTTCAGGGGTGAACTCGATGTGGTGAAAGATGCAGCGACGAAGGAATGCCTCGGGCAGGCGGCGCTCGCTGTTCGACGTGATGACCAGCATGGGCGGCGGAGCGTCGGGCTTGCGTTCGATTTTCTTGCCAAGCTCGCGCACCGTGAAATGCCCTTGATCGAGCACGCCCAAAAGGTCGTTTGGAAAATCGCGCGGGGCTTTGTCGATCTCATCAATCAGGACGATCGCCGGGCCGTCGGCTTCCATCGCCCGCCACAGGGGACCTTTGCGGATGAACTCGGCACGGTCGATGCGCTGACCCGCGCGGGCCGGATCGTGGGCGGCGTGAAAATACGCCACGCTGTCAAAGTGGTAGAGCAGATCCTCGGCGGTGGTGTTGGACCGGACATCCAGATCAAAGAGCGACTGCTGTATGCCGAAGTACTCTGCCAAGTAGTACGCGACCTGGGTCTTGCCGGTGCCGGGATCTCCGGTCAAAAGGAGCGGCATGCACAAAGACAGGCTGACGTTGATGGCACCGAGCAGCTCGCGGCTCGGCTGAAAATACTTGGCGGAACTCTTCAGGCTGCCCAGCACCGCTTTGGGCCGTCGGCTGGCCAATAGAGGCCGTCGCGTTTCCGGATCGCGCTGACTTGGGTCCAAAAGCAAAAAAGGCGTTGGCACTAGAGATCCTCCTCTTCGTCGGTCGGGTCGGGAAGCCCGTGTTTGCCTCTCAGCCGGTCTATCAGGTTTTGCCAGCCGTGCTCTTCGGCCCAGCGGATGTGCTCCACGACTTCTTCGTAGTGTCCGTCGGTGTCCTTGTGAATCAGCGCTTTTGCGGCCAGGACGGTGGTCGGGTTGGCGGCGCAGTCGCTCAGATCCGGGTCGCTGAGGTAGTCCTTGAGGTCGCCCAGCTCGACCTTGGGAAGTGGAGCCAACAGGAAGGCGCGAAACCGCTCGCTGCCAAGCTCGTCCTTAAACACCTCCATCTTCTGGCGGAGGAGTTGGTGCTTGCTCGGCTCTAGGTTGAGCGCCAAAAACGAAACGATGCGGAGGTCTTCGGGGCAATGGCGCTCCTGTCCCAAAAACTCGCTCGACCACTTGAGCCAGCAGCGAAGCTGGGAAAGATCGAGCTTCTTTTGCGGGGCACTGTCTCCGCAGACGCCAAAGTCCAGCCACAACACGGGCTTTCCTGCGGTTCGCACCTGCGGCGCATTCCGACGCAGCGCATGGCCGATGGGCTCGCCCGGCTTGGCCACGAACCGCTGGAGGTCAGAAGAAAGCCGGTCATACAAGTTCGACCGGTCGTGCGGAAAGGGAATGTGCAGCGTAAAAACCGGAGCGGTTCGGCGTCGCTCCAAATGGTCCGTCGCTTGCCACGAAAACCGATCGAGCAGACTCCGGTCATGGGCGTACGCGACCAGGCACTCGACCCGCCGCGTTCGACCTTCAAGGAGCGCGCTGACCTGCTCGACCACCTGCGCCCGCTGCGTGGTCCGATCCAGCCGCAGGGCGTTTCGCGGATCGTGGCGGCGAACCAGAATCGTCATCGGCTCCCAGGTGGAGTAGCTTGCGAAACCTGCATGGAGCGCCCACTCGAAGTTGTGCTGCGTCTGCGCGGGGTCCGCGGGGTTGCGCCGGTGAAGCAGCTCGATCGGATCGCGGCGGTCGAGCAGGACCCCCTTGAGCCAACGCACCGCGAACGAGCAAGCCTGGTGCGTGACCGAGGTTATCCCGCAGCAGACCACCACCGGCACCTGCGGACCCAGCACGTGGCCGGCGCTCTGCCAGCCCTGCGCATCCCCAAAGCCACAGGAAAGGAGGGCGACCTTGGGTGGCGCTTCCCCAAGCAGGGCCTTGAGGTCGGAAAACGTCAGAAAAGCCTGCCTGTCGCTGCCTTCCGCAATGTGCAGCGCAACCTGTCCGCCGACCGTGCAGCCATGACCGTAGTAGTACAGCACGTCAAACGGCATGGTCCGCAGCGCGCGATTCAGATCGGCCCGCGTATGGACGACCAGAAACCAGTCGTTGTGCCCCTGCTCTGGAAAACCCGCAGACAGCTGCTTTCTCAGATCCTCTACATGTGCCTTGGTATTGAGGTCTTTTAAGCTGTTCACAAGCGGCGCAAACACCAAGATGCGGCTGAGGGTGGACAAGCGAACCGGACGTTGGACAGCCAGCTCTGATGTCACCGCCAACGTCCAGCCATGATCCGCCAGCAAGTATTCTTTCCAGCAAGCCAGTCGCCAGGGCAGACCGATGAGCTCGGGTTCGTGGGTCCAGATCCGCACTTGAACGCCATGTCGGATGGGACTCGTTGTCAAGCCAAGCTGCGGCTCATCAAACAAGTACTGGAGCACCCGTTGCTCGATCGCCGGGTCTGGAAACAGCCTCCGGTAGAGGATCTGCCCGACTCCCTTTTCCCCAAAAGCCTGCGCGCGGGCCAAGAGCAAAGAAAGCTCAGCGTTCCTTCCCCGCTCAAGCTCTTTCACCCCTGCCAGCCCTGCCACATCTGCCAGCCCTGCCACATCTGCCAGATTTGCCAGATCTACAGGTGCAGTCGTGGCCAACAGACCATGAACCGGCACATGATATTCCGCCTGTAGCCACCGCCGGTCTTGCAGCGTCAGCCGAATCGTCAGCAAACGTGGTTCCTGGGCAGACCGCCGGGGCACGGAGGGCGCGAGAGCGGAATCCTTGTTTCCTGCACCGATTTTCGGCGCATCGCTTTGCACACGTTTTGCTCTTTGAAGTGCGTCGTCTGTCTTCGTCGGCTGCCGCTCCCGCAGCTTCTTCAGCACGTCCTGTGCATCTTCTTTCTGAAGGAGCAGGTTGAGTTTCTCGGTGCGACTCATTCCGGAAGAAAACTGGTGTGCCACGCCGAGTCTGGCATCCAAGCAGAACGCAACCAAGTCAGCGTCCGTCCGCAGCACATCCTCGAGAACCCTTCGCAGCTCAGCGGGCTCGATGCTCATCGGGAAACAAGCTCCACGTTGTCTCTCTGTGAGCCGGGACTGTATCGTGAACGGGTACCCCCAGTCTAAAAAACAAACCCCTGGCCGTCTTCTGCCGGGCGTTTTGAAAAAACGCTAGGGGGTTACGGGGTGATGTCGGTGAGTTCGGTGAAGCGGAGGGAGGCGAGCACGTCGGCGTTCCGGTCGTATACCACGTCCGAAATCCACCACTTGCCGCTGAACTGGAAGACCTGCGGGTAGTAGCCCCGGCTTTGCGTCGCCTCACCACCCAGCGTTTGGTGCGTCCACGACGCGCTTTTCTGCGCCACTTCCAGCGTCCCCGCCGTCGAATCCTGGTACGCAATGAGCGGCCCGTTTGCCCCAAGCACCAGCGTCGCCCCCGCGCCCACCGCGTGAACATCCGGCGAAGGCTGCGTCCGCACCCCGTCATCCACGACTTCCGCCGGACTCACGGTAGTCCCGTTCACCGTTTGGTAGAACAGCCGTCCCTCGACATCGGAATAGGCGAGGTGCAGCGTCCCGTCTTCCCCAAACTGCGCCCCGATGTGCCGCCCCGTGTCCGTCTTGCCGTCCCCGCCAGAAAGCGTCGTCACTTTCCAGTCGTCCCCCGTGGCCATCCTGAGCGCCCCCGCCTTTTTGCTGTAAAACAGCAGCGCCCGATTCGCGCCGCTTTGCAAAAGCCGAGCATACAGACCCGTTCCCGCCGGCATATCGGCAGGGCCCGCCCCGACCGCATCCTCACACTTGGCCGCAATGCAGGCCATCGTGCTTTTGCAGCTTGGCGTACACGTCGTTTCGACCGCCTTGCAGATGGTCTTGTCCCGGTCTTTTTTCGCAGGGTCCACGTACACGCAGGCTTCCCCGCTGCCGCACAGGCCCCCGCACGACACGGGCGTTTCCTCGACCACGGTTTTCACAAAATCGGTCGGTCCTTGCGGGTTCGCGTTCTGTCCCACCGCCACGACCATCTGCGCCGCCACCGTTCCGTCTGCCTTTTTGGCCCCCCCGACCCGGTACGCCACGGTCGGAACGCCGTTTTCCGACACCACAAGCTGTGCAAACGCCCCGACGCCTTTGCCTTCCTGCGGGTCAGTGACCTTCACAAACGACCACTTGTCTCCCGTGCGCACCGCCAGCTTGACCGCATCCCCCGTCAGATCCTGATACGCCACCATCGGCTCGCCCGCAGGAGACAACTTGAGCGACGCAAACCGCCCCACGTCATCCCCCGGCTCCACATACCCGCCTCGATACGCTTCCGGGTCCGTCTGTTCCGGCTCTCCCTGTGGCAGGCCATCCACGGGCGTCCACGTCGGCTGGTTGCTCGGCGTCGCCATGTCCGCAAACGCCAGGTCCCCAAACGTGGCGTCATACGCGCACAGCATCACTTTGCCCGAGCCGATGGCCACGCTCTGGTAGCGGCCAATCTCATCGGTCGGCGCAAACTCTTTCTTCGGTTTTTTGACCTCGACCGGCGGTTTGTCCCCCGGATCGTTCCCCGAGGAATCGCCGCAGCCGCCAAAAAGTCCGCCCGCCAGCAAAAGCGCCGCCGCGCCGCCGCGCCTCGCCAGCCTCCGCCGCGAAAAAAGAGCGAGGACGGCCAGGCCCAAAAGCCCCATCCCCGCTCCGCTTGCCCCCGTGTGTCCCATCGAACAACCCATTGCTTGTCCCTCCGCCGTGTTTTCTGTGCCTTTGCTTGTCCCGTTGGTGTTCTGACCGGGCGCTCCGCTGGTCGTTTCGTTCGCCGGGGCGTTCACAGGCGAGACCACAAACTCCACCTGGGCCGGCGTAACATCCAGCGTGCCCGGCTGCCCGGCCACCCGTGCTCGAACCTCGACGACGTGCTTGCCTACAAGCCGCAATTCCGGTTCTTCCAAAACCAGCCGCGCCTGCGTATCAAACGGTCGCCACAGCGCGCCGTCGATTCGGTATTGCCATTCCAGTTCCCGCGCCTGCACATGCCGCGCGCTGACCCGCAGCGTCGCCCTGGGCGTCTTTTGCACCGGTGCCGTCACCTGCATCGCCAAAAGACTCGGCACCTCGAGTGCTTCGAGCGTCGCGAACGTCTCGGCAGGCACGTCCACGGCCTCTGCCGAAAGCGACATGCCGTCCGCCACGACCGGCAGAAGCGGCGACGGGGCCATCTTGACGCCCAAGAACAGCCCCAGGTGCGACAGCCGGCCCGTCCCATCCGCCGTGGAAACAATCTGCACGGGCGCAAGCTGGATTCCCATCACGTCCGGCAGCTTGATCGGACTCAGCGCGCCGCTGATGGCCCCCGCCAGCATGGGCAGAAGGCTCGGCAAAATCCGCCCAAGCTGCGCCGGAGTCTCTTTCAGCAGCGCGCTGTCCGTCACCCGCACGTTCGCGACCGCCTGCGACAGGTCCCCCACATACGGCACAAGCTGGTTTGCCGCATCCACATCCAGTCCGATCGGCAGATCCAGGTCCACCGTCTGGCGCATGAACCGCACGTACCGCTCGTCCAGGTACACATAAAAGTCGAGCGCCATGTCCTGCACCACCACATGCAGCAGCGGGTCGTCGATGATCCTCTTGCCCGTGTCGTCCGTCTTGAACGTGCCTTTCCCCAGCACGAACTTTGGCGGATTCTGCGGGCGTCCCACGATCCGAATCGCCGAATCGGTGTCATGTGTCAGGTCATTGATCGACGGAATCAGCGCCGAAAGCAGCCCCGACGACAGCATCGCCACCTGCGCCGTCCCCACGTCCAAACACAGCCCGCCCGTGTCATACAGCGTGTACCCCGCCGAATCGAGTTCCAGCGTCGAAATCCCTGCGCCAACATGGTACGGCTTGCCGTTTGGGGCCGTTCCGCCTGAAAACGCCAGGCTTTTCGCCGGGGCCGGACCTGTCGGGGCCGGGCGACTCGGCACGCACGCAGCGCGCGTTTGGCTGGTCGTCCCCCCCATCATCCCCAGCGACATTCCGCCGTTGGGCAGCGCCTCGACCGTTGCGTAGTTGCCTGCGGCGACGTACAGGTCCAGCATCGCCGCTTTCGCCGCCGGGGAATACGCCCCAAGCAGGCTCCCCAGGTCGATGCGGCCCTCTGTGCCCAGAAGCTGCAAGCACACCCCGTCTCGCATGCAGAAGTTGTTCGAGCAGCCCTGGTTTGCGAGCGACGAACAATCCGCCCGCGTGTTGCACTTTTGGCACGCCAGCGTGTCGAGCGGTTGCGCAAGCTGCCGTTTGAGCTGGTCCTTGAGCGTCCCCAGCAGCAGACCCTTGAGCAAATTCGCCGTCCAGCACAGCGCCCCGCCCTTGATGTCCAGGTCGTCGCTGTCCAGGTCCAGGATGTCCACGCTCTTGTCATCGAAATCCAGGCTCGTCAGCTTTGTCGCCGCGTTGACGTTCGCCGCCACCGCCATCGTCACACCCACGTCCGGCTTCCCCTTGCGCGCCGTGTCGAGCGAGAGGTCGCACTTGATCGTGATGAAGCCGACCTTCGTTTTGATGTTCATGTCGGTCAGCGTCTTGAGCTTCGCCCGCAGCGTCAGGCCCGTGGTCGAAGGCGGCCTCGGCTCAAATTTCAGCGATTGGTAGTCGAGCTTGACCTTGCACGCCCGCCCGCAGCAGATTTCCGTGTCTCCGCCGCACGACGACGGCACTGGAATTTCGCCCCCGCCCGGCAGGAATTTGTCCACCAGCGCCTTGCCGTTCGCCTCCAGGAAGTCGAAAAAGCCCTTCGTGATGCGAACCTGGACCGCATTGTCGATGCGCTTGTCCACCGGATAGCCGTTCGGGATTTTGGCGAACGTGCCGCAGCCGCCCCCTCCCGAGCCGCCGCACGCGACGATGAGCGTGAGCCCCAGCACCGTCGCCACGTTTCGCAGCAACCGGACCGGAATCGAAAACAAAACACCCTTTGCGGAAGAACGGAACATCACAACCTCCCTACATTTTTCGAGAGAAACACCCACAAGCTGCGCGAACGTACCCCACCCCGATTCGCCGACTCAAGGAGTTTCTTCCAAAGCGCCCACCCCGTTTTTCCGTGCCCGACATACCCAAAAACGCCGCAATTCCGGCTCGGATCAATCACGCGTGTTTGAAAACGCCGCAATTCCGGCTCAGTTCAATCACGCATGTTTGAAAACGGCGCAAATCCGGCTCGGATCAATCACGCGTGTTTGAAAACGGCGCAAATCCGGCCCGGTTCAATCACGCGTGTTTGAAAACGGCGCAAATCCGGCTCGGATCAATCACGCATGTTTGAAAACGCCGCAAATCCGGCTCTGATTTGGTCATCGAAGACTACACTGTGCGCCATGCCCAAGCTGCACGACCTTCTTTGCAAGCACCTGCTTCGGGAGGCGCTAGATCCCATCAGCAACGTCGAGTTGGAGAAGCCAGTCGCACCTCTCGACGAGCAGCGCATCGATGTCTACTGTGAATTGCGCTCAGAATTGCCGCCCATAGACGCACTTCCGCACCTTGGGCTTGTACGTCGTATGGCCGAACTCGAGCGGCGCTGCATGATCGAGCCGTTTTCGGCCACGCCAACGGCAGAAAGCATCGAGGAGATCTTGCGCAAGAAGTTCAACTTGCACCACGGGCTGAAAAAAGCGGCCAAGGGCGAGCCGTCCGCAAGGCCCGTGTTGTGGGTGTTGTCGCCCGGTCGGTCCGTGGACGTGATTCATGGGTACGTCGGTCTTCAAGCTGCCGACTGGCCGCGCGGTTTCTATTGCTGTGCGCCGGAACTCAAGATGTGGATCGTCGTACTGGCGGAACTGCCCAAGACGACAGAAACGCTTTTGCTTCGACTGCTCGGTTCGGCGACCATGCAGTGTGAGGCGCTGCGCGAGCTGGATGCACTGCCACTGTCTTTGGCCCAACGCCAACCCTGGATTGATATCCTGGGCGAGGTGCCGAACCTTACCACCGAGGAGAACACGGTCATGACTGAGCTACGACAACGATGGGAGCGCGAAAAGGCGGAACTGCGAGCCGAAAGCAAGGCCGAAGCCCTATTGACGGTGCTGGCAGCACGCGGTTTGCAGGTGAGCGAGGGTGTTCGCGAGCGCGTGCTCGGCTGCAAGGACCCAAGAACCCTGGAGCGGTGGCTCACCCGAGCCGTAACCGCGGTATCTGCCTCCGAAGCCATCGCCGCCTAACCAAGCACCAACTCAAACACGGCAGACATCGGGAACAGCTTAGGGGGTTGGGGGAAGTTGGTTTAGGGGAGTGCAGGGTATTTGGCGAAGCGGAGGAGGGTATTGAGGAAGGCCTTGAGTTCGGGGCAGACGCCGGCGACAGCTTCCAAATCGAGCCGTTCAAATAGCTTTTTGCCGTCGATCGGTTTCTTGTACTTGCGTTCGCCTTGCAAAAAGAGGCTGCGCAACCGATGCGCAGGCGGGTTGTCGTGGTTGATCTCTTCCGGCCTCTTGCCAAAGGGCCTTGGGGCCGACCGCACCCCGGATTGTTTGACAAGGGCCTCCCATCCAAACAGCAGCCAGGCTTCAAAGTCATGCTTGGCAACGTGGGCGACACAGCGAGAATCGGCAGGGAACCACGATTGGACGGTCTTTTTGGCGTCGTCGGCCCCCGTTTTGAAATCGGGGTAGACATCGACGAGAGCAACCACGGCCACCACGGACGAATCGCGCAGGAACTGTTCTGCGCGTCCACGGACGCCGCGCGGATCGAGTCCGCCGTGAAACAGGCTGGCCTGAAGGCCCACTTTGGGACGACCGTCCGCGCGAGCATCCAAGAAACGCTTGAGGTGACCCATGCAGGCTCGCTCGGTGTCTCCTTCGACCAGAAGGACGATCCTCATGGGCGGCCTCCCAAGTGACCGTTTCGCCAGAGATCATCCAGGGTGTAGTCCCGAAGCCAGGTGTCCAGGTGAAGCGCTGTGGCGGGCGTCAGGTTGCAGACGCCGTTTTGGCCATCGGCGATGAGGACGTGCTCGGGTTTCAAGTAGCGAACGAGCGCCTCGGACTGCGTGGCCACGACGATCTGGGTGCGCCCCGAGGCCTCCAGCAACAATTCAGCCAGCAGGCGGATGAGCTCTGGATGCAGGCTGTCTTCGGGTTCGTCGATGCAAAGAAGCGCCTGGGGCTTGGGACACAGCAGCACGGTCACGAGGTGCAAAAAACGCAGCGTCCCCGAAGACAGCTCGTTTGTATAAAACGGCTGATTCGGGAACGCCTCGTGATGCCACGCGAGGATGGCTTGTCCGCCGCCAGTCAGCGAGAACTCGAGCCGATCAAAACCGGGGAAACCCGCGCGCAGGACATCGAGGAGGCGCTCGTAAAAATCCGGGGCGTCTTGGCGCAGCTGATAGAGCACGGAAAACAGGTTCTGACCCTCCGGCACAACCACAAGCGAGGTCGGCTCGAGCGTCTGAGGGCGGCGCACCGGGGCGCTTTCGTGGACCGGGATGGGGCCGTGGACCTGAATGTCCGAAAAGGCGGTGCGAAAGACCTCGGCTTGGGTCAGCGTTCGCGGTATCTGGGCCAGCAACAGCTCTCCAGGCGAAATGGGCGGCTCGGGGGGCACGAGTTTCTTTTTGGCGGCGTCAAAAACCACGCCCAACCGGTCATCCCGAGACACAAAGGCAAAGGGTTTGAGCTGTCCGCGTTCTTGACACAACTGCTCGCGAGCGATCAGGTAGCCGAAGCCCTTTGGGTCTGGGTCGAAAATGACCTCATACGAAAACGGCCCTTTGATGGCGGAGCGTGGGGCGGAAGGAATGCGGCAGGTCAAGGTGAGCGCAATGGGGTCAGACGAGCCGAATGTCCTGACCCGCAGGATGCCGCCGCGCCGGGTGAACAATTTGGGGAGGGGTTCGCGCCTGCCCAGGGCACCCGCCAAGAACTGGAACAGGTCCAGGAAAGACGACTTGCCGACCCCGTTGGGGCCAATGAGGACATTGAGGCTGGACAGCGGCACATCGACGTTTGCAAGCGCGCGGTAGCCTTTGATTTGGACGCGCTCAAAGGCAAAAAGGGGGCGGTTTTCCATGGGTGTGGGAACAGCTTAGGGGGTTGGGGGTGGGGTGGGGGCTTTTTTGCGGCGGGGGGTGCGACCGGGGACGTAGAGGGACGGCCATTTGCGGGCGGCGTCGGGTTGTTTGCGCAGGAGCCAACGCACGGTCTCGGCCACGTCCTCATAGACGGCCAAAAGGAGGGCGGCGCAGCGGGCGACGCTCTCGCGGGCCTGCGAGAGGTCTTGTTTGCGCAGCTCCGAGAAGATGCGGGCAGAGAGCTGCTCGGCCAAGGGGCCGTCCTTGGCGCTGTAGGCGAGGGCGTCCTTCGCGAGCGTCGGGCGCTCGTTTTGGTAGAGCCGGGCGAGCTGCAAAAGATCCTGCGCCAGGTCAAGGTAGCCCTGGCCCTGGCGAATCATGTTGGCTTCGCGCATCGCGGACTCGTCGTCGGCAAGGACGTACTCGATGACGCGGAGCATGCGGCGGCGCACTTCGGTGGCCAAGACGAGCAGCGGCTCGGGCAACCGGGCGGCATCGGCGCGGCTTTCGGCAGCAGCCAGGTCGGTCGAGAGCGAAAGCGCCAGCTCGGCCAGTTTGGGCAGGTCGGTGAGGGCGTCTTTGGAAAACTCGTCCTTGGGCAGCGCAGCCAGGCGATCGGCCAGGCCCGAGGTTTTGAGCTCGGGCAACGCCTCGGACAGAACGAAGCTCGCGGCGGCGCGCACGTCGAACGTCAGCCGAGGTTGCCAAGGGGCCAGCGGCCACCTTTTGCCGAACGCCTCGAGGTCCGCCACGACCTTCGCAAAGCCCGGCCCGGCAAAAGCCGAAGCAGCGGACCCAGCGGAAGCCGCCAAAGAGGCGGAGGCAGAGGAGGAAGTAGAGGAGGAAGAAGAGGTAGAGGAGGAAGAAGAAAGGGAAGAAGAAGGGGGAGAAGGTTCAACGGGTCGTTTGCTTTTTTGGAGTGCCATGGGCGGGAACAAAAACCACGCCTGCACAGAACGCAAGCTTTTTTTGCACCGCCCAAGCGGGCCGGACACGTCGTGCCCGGTCCATCCTCGTTCAGTCGAGACCGAACGGCTGGAGCTCGTCGCCTCGCAGGGTGAGGGGCTGCACCGAATAGGTCCCATCGGTCACTTGAACCAGGCAGACGTTGGTTTTGTCGGCCTGCTCGCGCGTCCCCGGAAAAAGCGCAAAGCGCCGGCCCGAGTAGGGCAGGGTGCCCACGCCGTCCGCGCAGTGTGCGTCATACGTCGAACGGCTGAGCGGAAAGTTGTACGTCCCGCTTCCTGTGCCGACGTGGATGTGGTGCAGGTTGCCTTCCTGGAGGGAAAGAAGCTGCTCCCACACCAAATGTTCGTGGCCCGCGAAATACGCCGAATAGCCAAGCCGCACAAGCAGCCCGCCGAGCTCATCGCGGTACGACGTGCTCGTCCGACCCATCATCGAGACGAGCGGCACATGGCCAATGCACAGTTTCAGGGAATCGTCGGGCGTTTGCTCGGCATCGGCTTTCAAGAACGCGGCGACTCGGCTTTGCAGGTCTTGGTCGATGACGTGCAAAAGACACAGGTGCAGCGCGCCCATCTGAAGCGAATAGAAGAGCGGTGGCTCGCCGGAAAGCACAAAATGGCCGTGGGTGTCTTCGGTCAGTTGCGCCCACGCCGCGTGAAAGCCCTGCCGCTGGTTGTCGGTGTAGTAGTCGTGGTTTCCGGCGATGGGCAAAATCGGAATGCCCGCTTCGGTCAGCGGAGCGAGGGCCTGTTTGAACCCACGCCACCAGCCGTCCACCTTTTGGCGGCTCGCGCCGTCGTCTGGGTTGCCGCTGGTGGCATCCCCGCTGACCACGACGAAGTCGGGAGACAGGCTTCTCAGCTGCGCGACGACCTTGGGCAGGTTCGACGGAATGCCGGCAGACGGACTGCTGCCCGCACTCGTGTACACATGGACATCCGAAAGGATTGCAAAGGTGACGCTGCTCATCCCCATTGCATATCACTTTCCCCGCCTGGCCCGCAGACGATTTGGGCAGGCGCGGAGGGTCACTGCCAAACGAAGCCGGAGAGGCGCTCGAACAGGACGACGGTTTGTTTGCGGGGCTCGATGCGGATGGAGCGGCGGTCTTTGTAGGCAAACGATGCCTCGTCGGGGGTGTCGCCAAGGAAAATCTCGACCTCGTGTTCGCCCACCGAGGCGGGGATGCGTTCGACGGCCACGACTCCGCCATCGCTGCGCAGTCCAGACCCGAGATAGCTGCGTTCGAGGACCTTTTGCCCATCGAGCACGACGCGCAAACGGACGGGGGCGCGGCCTCGCTCACAGATGCGTTGCTGGCGCATGTGTTTGGGCTGGCGGGCGATTTCTTCGGCGGACAGGTCGCGGCAATGTTCGCCCGCTTGTCCGGCGTGCCGAAACGATACGACCAGGCCCGCAGAAACAGGCGGCGGCCCAGCGTAGGGGACATTCGACCCCGCGAGGAGAACCGCAAGCAGCGCTGCCCCCACCAGCACGGTTCCGAGCGCGATGCGGACTCGCGAAGGACCCGGAAGGGCCGGGAGTTTCTCACGCAGGAAGGCTTCGGCGGAACGCACCAGCGCGGACCGGGCGATGCGGTGGTGGCGAATGAGCCTCACCCGCTCGACCTGGACCTTGTCTGTGCGCAGAAAGGGCACGCGCACCCCAGCCAGCCGAGCCTTGGTCCACTTTGCGCCTTCGCGGTATCGGCAATCGCCTTCGCCACAACCGACCAAAAGGACGCCGGGCGCGCCGTGTCGCAGCGCCCGTTCGATGGTCAGCGCGTGAACCCACCCAATGCACGGCACTTTCAAGACGCGGTAGCCGGGCAGCTCGGGGCAGTGTCCGGTCGGCCCATCCACGCGCAAGGTCGCTCCGGCAGATTCGGCGCAAACAAACGCGATGCGCTCGGATGCCTTGTCCGCCTTGTCGGGCGGGGCTGCGCTTTTTTCGGTGCCCGGAAACGTCCCCGCGAGCCAGGCATCCAGCGCGCGGCGGGTTTCGGGCGTGTCGATCCAGGGCAAACCGATGCCCATGCTGTCGCAAGACCCGGCGCAAATGCCGCAGCCGACACATTTGTTTGGGTCCACCTTCGCCACCGTGTCGTAGTTGCGACCGTCGGTGCGCGGTGCCATCTCGATGGCGTCAAACGGACAATCCGCAAAGCAATTGCGGCAAGCGTTGCAGCGGGCTTCGATGACCTGGGCGGGCCGGGCCTGTCCGCGCGACAAAAGCCACGGCACGGCGAACAGCAGCACCCCGGTCGCAGCCGTCAGAAACCACAACCAAACCCCTCCGAGCCGGTCGGTCACGTACAGCGGCAGCAAATACCAGGCGTCGATCTTCATCGGCCCAGGCGTCACCGCCATCTTCGCGGGGCCCACGCTGTGCGCCGGCAAAATCGCGCACGCGAGGAGCAACGCTCCCAGCACCGCCCACGTCATCTTTCGCTTCGTCAAAAAGCGCGACCGCGACAGCCGCGTGATGTGCAACCACAGCGCCACGCCCATCGCCAGCGGCAACAGCATGTGCGCAAAGAACACCAAAAAGAAAAACAGCGTGTTCACGCTCGCGTCGGTCAGAAACGAACGGCTGAGGGGGTCCGACAGAATCGGCAGCACGTCCACAAGCTTCGCCGTGCCGAGCGCGACCTGCCTGGCCCGTTCATCCCAGACCAGCCAATACCCCAGCCAACCCACCAGCCACAAACTCGCGACCAGCACGAGCCCCGTCACCCACGCCAGCCAACGCGGCCCCACAAAACGACGCGCCGCCGCAAGTTTCAGCGCGTGCAGAATCGCGAAAAACATGCACACATCCGAGCTATACCGATGCAGCGAACGGATGAGTTGCCCCGTGAACGGCTGCGACCTTGCGGCTTCCAGGGAATGCCAGGCTTGGTGGACGCTCGTTTTGTAAAACGGCAGCAGCAAAAAGCCTGTGAGCAGCGCCACGAGCAGCGACGTGTTGACGATCGCTCCCGTTTGCGCGAGCGGGTTTAGGTCCTCGGGCAAAAAGCGAGAAATCCACGCATCCAGCTGCTCGAACGCATCGTCCAGGACCCGAAACAATCGATCGCCTCGGACGGGCGGATCGGGTCTTGCGTCGTCTTTTCGAGGCGACGGGATGGAAGTCGGCTTGGCAGGTGGTTTCTTACTCTGCGGTGAGGAGACGGAGGGCTGAGAGGAGCCATCGCTCTTGCCGCTCTCCGAGCGAGAGTCGGTAGGCGAGTCGGCCCCTTCGGTCAATGAGGAGGAAAATGTTGGCATGGTCAATGATTCCGGTCTTTGGATTCCGCTGGCGGTACACCTCGAGCGAGTCCAGCACGCGATTCACCACGGACGGTTCACCTGACAGCAGATGAAACAGCGGTGCATGGACGCCTTGCGCCGTCGCCAAGTTCGCCAAGACTTGCGGCGTGTCGTGTTCCGGATCGAGCGAAACCGCCAACACGGCGAGCTTCTCCCGTTCGCTTTCGGACAGCGCAGCCACGACTCGCTTTGCTTGTCCCATGATCGTCGGGCAGCTTTGGCCGCACCGCGCATACACCGCCGTGATCATCACCACCTTGCCCCGATGTTCGGACAGCGAGATGGGCTTTCCTTCGTGGTCCACAAGCGCAAGCGGCGGCGGCGTTCGTTGCATCCGCAAACGCTGGGCCGGAAACGGCAAGTCCTTTTGACTCGGGCCCCGCGCCCACGCAAACGCCGCGCCCCCTGAAAGCACCAAAAGAAGCGCCACGCCCGCATACGGCAGAAGGCGTTTCTTGGACGAAGCCCAGGCTTCTTTCAATGGACGCCACCACACAAACGCCACCGTGCAGGCCAGCAGCACCGATTGCGTCAACGTGACCGCAATCGCGCCGCCAAAAAAACTCGACGCCGACCCCGACGCCGATACCCCAGGCCCCGCCGGGTCATAGCCAAAGCAATACACGCGAAAGTCCTCGGCAAACGCCGCAAGACCGCTGTCGCCCGGCGGCACGAGCAACAGCGTCAACACCGCCGCCTCTATAAAGAACAGCGCGCTCAGCGCAAACGTCGGGAAACCGATGCCCGAAAAAAAGCCGAACACCGCTTTTCCGCGCAGGGTCTTTGCCTGCGTGGCGCTGTCGCTGGGTGTGAGTTGCATGGCCCCCTACGTTTCGTCTTCAAAGTGAACCTTGTCTTGTTTCCATCCAGAAACTACTGCGGTGGGCGCGGGCTATGTCGGTCGTGCTCACAGCCGTGAAGGCTGCTGCGCTCGCCCGCCTACGCCCTCGCCCATCCTCGCTACGTTTCTGGATGGAAACGAGCTACCGGACGTGCCACACGTCGGCGAGCGCCATCCAGTTTGCGAAGTAATACACGACAAAACTGCCCAGCAGCACCAGCGTGAGCGTCATCGTGCCCGGCGCATGGTGGTCGCTCGGGTCATGTTGAGCATCGGGGCTCGCTGTCGTCTCTTGGCCCTTGGTTTCGCCAGCTTGGGTTTCGTTGGACATGGAGTTCTCCTTTTTCCGCTTGTCTACCAAGCCGTCATCGCGCGGTTCTCGATGCGTTTGCCCAGAAACACCGCGTGAACCGTCAGCAGCACGTAAATCATGAGCGCCGTAAACGCCGTCACCGCCCCGAGCCCCAAAATCCCCAGCATCAGGTGCGCTGCGCTGTCGAAGTTCGGATTAAACGGCGCGCCCGTAAACTGCACATCCCAGTGACGACGCGGAACGCCATACGAACCCGCGAACGACATCCCCATCGACAGCATCATGATGCCCGCTGCGAACAGATACGGCTGGATGCGCGCCAGACCTTTGAACGAATACTCCCTTTGGAAAATCAGCGGCACCACGTAATACGTCACCGCCATGAACGCCAGCGTCGTGCCTCCCACCACCGTTGCGTGGAAGTGCCCCGGAATGCGAAGCGTGTTGTGCGCGATGATGTTGATCTGTTGCGTCCCCAGCGTCACGCCCGTGATTCCCCCGATGAAACCGAAGATGCACAGCGACAAAAACATCCCCGAAAAGCCCGGATTCCGCCACGGAGCAGCCGCCAGCCATCCAAACAGCCCCTTGGTGAAGCCTTTTTTGCGCTGCGCCACTTCGATCGAAGCCGGCACCGTGTACCCGTGCATCAGCGACGCCAGCACCGCCAGATACATCGCATAGCTCGTGTTCCAAATTTTCCACGCCGCGCCCACGCCCGGGTCCACCAGCAGGTGGTGCGCCGACGCCACGTTGATGAACAGGATGTACAAAAGGAACGCCGTCCGGCACACCGCTTCGTTCAGGGGTTTCGCCCCCACCGTGATGTTGCCCAGCAGATACCAAATGCTGACCATCGCGCAGACATTGATCTGTTGCGACTGGTGCCCAAGTCCCCACCACAGCAGCCGATACCACGCCGGGTCTACTTCCCGCACCAAATCCACCGACCACAGGAACGTGGGAATCATCACGATTGCGCCGTGCAAAAGCGTCACCACCGCGATGATGGCCGCTGCCGTTGCTCCAAACACCACCAGCGGCACCGAGCCCTCATACGTTCGGTCTCGCTTGGCCACGTACAGACAACCAAAGAAGTTGCCGACACCCGCGAGCGCCCCCACCGCAAACAGAATGATTCCCAAGTAAAACAGCGGATGCCCCTTCAGTGGCACATACGAGGTCATCAGCACGTCCGACTTGCCCATGAACGTGATGACATCGACCATCACCGCTCCCACAAGCATCAAAAGGAAGCTCAGCCAAGCCACACCTTTCGACGCCAGCCGCGAGTTCAAGAGCACCGTGCCCGCGAAATACAGCACCGCAATCTCGAAAAAGATCATCCAGAAGATCAGCATGTTCATCCCATGCAGGGTGAGCACGCGGTAGTACCAAACCTGATCCAACAAATGGACCGTCGGCCAGCGCGTCAGCCCCAACAGGATCGCCATGATCCCCCCGATGAGCAAAAACACCACCGCGCACACCGCATTGGCGCGGATGAAGAACTGACCGTCTAGACAGACTGAAAGGCCCGTCGTGCCACAGGTGCGGACGTTGCCGCCGTGGTTTCCTTTCGGTGGGCCCCCCGCAGAATCAGCGGAGACAGAAATGCTTGTCATGGATTGCCTCTCCTACTCAACACATTCGACTCATTCAACGATGATGCGACCGGTCATTTGGTGGTGCCCGATGCCGCAAAACTCGTTGCAAACGATCGTGTAATCACCCTTGACCGTGGGTGTGATCGTCAAAACGTGGTCATATCCAGGAACCACCTGGAAGTTCATGTTCATCGGCAGCAGCGAGAAACCGTGGTTTAGGTCCGGCGACGAAATGTGCAACCGGTATTGCTGCCCCTGTTTCATTTTCAGCACCGGATACCACTGCCACATCCGGCCCAGCAGATAAGCGTCCCCGCCCGGAGCAACCTCCACGATCGGCATCCCCCGGACTTCGCCGACTTTCCCTGCTTTCACAAATTGCTCCACCCGCTCGACGAACCGTGTGCCTTCCACCCGGTAGCTTTCCCCCGTCGAGTTTTGTTTTCCAAAAAAGTGCCAGTACGGCATGACCGCCGACAGCACCAGGCACCATGCCAGCGCCAGGCCGATCCACACGCGCTCACCCCCTGTCGGGGCTTGGAACCAGTCTTTGGGAGGACTTGTCACACTCATGTTCTTGTCTCCACAGAAAACTTCACGGAAGTTTCGCCGCGCCAATCGTGGCCATGTCTATCCAGCCCCACGCCGTGTACGACACAAAAGGCAACACCACGCCGAGCACCAGCAACAGCCACGGGTTGTCCAGGATTTTCTGCAAAGGATGTTTTTCACTGTCTGCCATGAGTCACTCCTACTTCCACATCAGAAGGACCCCGGTTCTTCCGGGGTGTTGTTGGCAACGTCAGCGCGGTGTCTCACCGCGTGAATCATCAGCACGATAAACAAAAGCCCCCCAACCACCGCCACAAGTCCCCCAAGGCCCATCACCGACAGTCCCACCCACTCTGAAAGCGTCCGCACCGCCTGTTCCCCACCGTACACCTTTCGTGCGCTTCCGTGTAGGCCCGCAAAACCGAAACCCACCGCAAAAATCGCCTGCCCCCCTCCGAACACCAGCGGCTGCCACGCGGCCCAGCGCAGAGACCACGCCGTCCGCAGCGGTTTCCCCAGCACGCCCAACAGCACATACGCCATTCCCATAAACGCCGCCGTCACCGCTCCAATCGCCGCGTGGTAGTGCGCCGGCACCGTCGTGTTGTGCCCCGTGATCGCCGCCCCCAGCACAAAGCCCAGCACCGTCAACCCCGCGCTCGCGAAAAAAGCCCGCCGCGAAAGCGTCGCCGCAAAGCCTGTCTGCTCCGTCCCCCTTTGCCGCGCCAGCCACAGCGTCCGCACGCAGGCCGCAAGCACAATCAGCACAGGCGGAAAGATCGTATAGCGCATAAGTTCCGTGAAACCCCCGATGTACAGGATGTTCCCCGTGCCCTTCACAAGGAGCAGCGGGGCCGCCAGGTTCGGAAGCACCAGCGCCAAAAACAGCACCGTCGCCATCCTTCGGCTCAGCGCCCCTTCCCCTGCCGCCATCCGCACAAACCAAAGCCAACAAGCCACCATCGCCGCCTCGTGCGCCACTTGCAGAACGTGCCCTCCGCCCCAAAACACAAGTTCGTAATACGACTGCACCGGCAGTGCCTTTGGCGTCACCAGCGCCGAAATGCCAAACGTCGTCACCGCGATCACAAACGCCAGCGCCGCCGCCCGTACTCCTACCCGAGCCTCTGGAGGCAGGAACGTGTTTTCCTGCACATCTTCAGATCCCGGCAGTGCCCGTCTTCCCAGCACGTACAGCAGCATTCCTCCCAAAAACAGTCCGATCCCCAGCGCGTACACAGGCGAATCCAGCATCGGGATGTAGTTCGACAGCACCGGTGCCGCATTTTTTTGAAGCGCCCCCGAAAGCAAAAGCGCCGTCCCCGCAAGCGCCACTCTCAAACCGTGCGGTGGACACCGCGACACCCGCCTTTGCCCCGCCACCGGCAAAAGTGCGTACAGCGCCGACAGAAACGCCAAAAACCAAATCACCAGCGCCAAATCCACATGCACCACCAAACAGCGCCTGAAAAAGCCGGGGTCCAGCGACCGCGCAAACACAGGCAACCGTCCCACCACCACCGAGATCGACAATAGCCCCGACAAAAGCAGCACCCCCACCGCCAAACCCAGCCACCACCTTGCACCCACACGATCTGTGCCCGCTCCCAGTTGTTCTCCTTCGCGGGAGCGAACCAGGCCCGTTTCCTTATCAATAGAGTTTTGCATCGATTCCAAATCTATATCGCAGATGTCGCAAACTAAGGCGCAGTTTCAGACCAACGGCTGCACCGGGCAGTGACTTATGTCCAGACGGCGCTTTTTCCAAAGAGTGGTTCGGCCATGCAGCTCACCCACAGCCCAACCCAGCCCGAAAAACCTGCCGAAGCCCCAAAATCGCGTCTTTTGCCCTTCGTACAAAGTACCGAAGCCCCAAAATCGCGTCTTCGCCCTTCGTACAAAGTACCGAAGCTCAAAAATCGCGGTTTTCGCCCATGGTCACAACCACGCTGAATCGATAAGGGGGCCAGGACCTGCGCGCAAAAGGGGTGGGAGGCGCGGTTATTGGTGAGGGGCCGAGGTCCGTTTGCGGAATCTGCGAAGCGTCATCGCCAGCACCGGAACCAGAAACAGCGCGAGATGGAACCAGTACACGTTCGGTTTCCCCGCCACGTCGCACCCGCACCCTCCCACGCTTCCCGTCTCCGGTTCCGGTTCTCCACCCGAAGGAGGCAGCGGAGGATCACCCAGCGTCACCGTCACTCCATCCGAAGACGCAATCGGCGATGCCCCCTTTGTTGTCGAAATCGCCCGCACCGCAAAGAAGTACTTCTTTCCATCGATCAATGACAATTCTTGTATCGTCGCGCTGGTTGCTTTTCCCACATTTCGCCAACTTGGCTGCGTTACAAACGAGCCCCCCGGCGTCACGATGGCAATTTCATAGGAATCCGCTTCTGCAATCGGTTCCCAGGCACCGTGAAGCGTTGTTCGCGTCGTGATTTGGTCCACATCTTCCGTTGTAATCCCGTTTGTCGGATCGGTATCGTTTACAAACTTGGGCGCAGGCACCAATTGCTGAGACAACCTGTATAGATATCCGTCCGCAACCGTCACCAATACTTCGTCAATGCCATCCCCGCTCGTATCGGCGAAGATGGCTTCTCCAACAGGAAAGCGGAAGTTGTACGTCCAATCCAGCCGCGCCAGGCACGGATCATACGCATAGAGAAAACCATCCGTCGAGCCGAACAACATCGTTGTGTGGCCATCCGTTCCAAGCAAATTCGGCTTTGCCGTAACATTGCCAATCACTCCCAATCGCACACCGCTCGCTGCTGCTGTCGCTGCATCTGGAAACACCTCTCCTCCGCCAAAAAACAGCGTGATGTAATCGCCGGGTGTTGGACCCGTCATTGTATAGAAACGAACCTGCCCCAAATTGCTCAAGGACGGTTGGACCCAAATCACTTCCTTCGTTCCAGCATTGTCACAGACGACTTTTGCACCATATGGGTAAGGTCGATCGTCCAACCCTTTCCACATGACTGACATGTCCTTTCGCAAGGTGTGCGCAGGACCGTAGGTTGAACTCAGCGTAATGTCCTCAACACCATCTCCATCGATATCGTCAAGCGTGGGAACTGCATAGCTCAGGCTCGCTGTCGTACCGCCAAGCCGTGTGCCCGTGTTTCCAGCAAAAATATGAAGTCTGTTGATGGCGATAAAGATGTCAGAAACCGCATTGCTATCAAAAAAGCCGACCGCAAACCGGTACATGCCGGCGCTGATGGCTTCCGTATAAGGAGTCGCCCAAACCGGCATAAACGTATCCCCACGGTACACTTGTACATTTGCTATCGGGCCAGCCATCGTCGAAACAACAAACAAATCTGGGATGCCGTCTCCATTTACGTCGCCAGGCAACGCATCAAAAGAAGGCGAACCCGTGATCGAAATTGATTTTACAAGCGTGCCATCCGGCTTGATGACCTCTGTCGTCGATCCTGTTTGATACACAACCGCTGGTTTTCCAGACAAAAGGGTTGCGACCGCCGTGGGATCTCGCCCATTTTTTTGCCAAGCCACCGTTGGTGGTACAAGCATCGACGCCGTTGCAGCATCGAGTCGAAGCAGTCGGCCCCGACTGTCTCGGGCCAGCACGCTGTCTGACGTGCCATCCAATCTTGGTGCAATGGGAACCTGACCCGCCCCATACGAACCGCTGTAATACCCGCCCACACGCATCCCAGGGATTTTCTCATACGATTCCTGACCCACTTGTTCGTTTGTCGCAGCCATTCGGTTGTCCAAAATCGTCAAGAAACCGTCACTTCTTGTGACGGCCACTTGCCTGTATGGCCGATTGAGCTGTCCAAAAATTTGGTTTGTCAGCAGCGTTACATCTGTGGGCACTTTGTATTCATATTTGACAGTTGGTGGGTTCGCATCTGCCGCATAGGCTCTCAGTACACCACCCGATGCCGTAGATGCATAAGCCAACCATTCTGGCTTTCCATCTGAATCCAAATCCACCGTAAGCGGAATGGTTGGATTTCCGATTCGAGATTGCAGAGTCCAGTCAACTTGATTGAGAATGCTCGCCCCGCCAGGCAAACTCCAGAAAAGAGTGTATGGAGCTCCGCCACGAACAAACTTGTACGCTTTTAATGTGCCACCGGCCCACGTTAGAATTTCCGGCTTTCCGTCTCCATCCACATCAACCACTTGGCCCAAAGATTCTCCGGTGATGGTTCCCAACACGCTTCCGTCTACAGCATCATAAGTTCGAGTGACCCACGCAGTCCCATCGTATTCACCAACGGTGATCTCTTTGTTTCCCTGACCATCTAAGTTTGATAGGCTGAGGCCCGTATGGACCATTCTTCCATTTGCACGATCTGTGATTGCTTTCGTCCACAATACTTTTGCACCACCTGCCGACGTATAATCAATCACCCAGACTTGGCGCGCCCCGGCGGTTTGAGCGGCCCAATATCCATCCTCAAAGCAAATGGCTTCATCCCCAGGATTGCTATCGACATTGGCTGCAAAACAATTCGCTCGATATGCCCAAGTCGAGGCGTTTCCAATAGTCACTTTTCCATTTGGCAAAAGCGTTCCGTCGGTTCCCTTTACGAAGGATATGCTGCTCGCGTCAAACAGAGCGATGTCCAGCTTTCCATCCCCATCCCAGTCACCGGCTGTGTTCCCGACTGCCCCACAATGCGGGCGGCTGGCCGGTTTCCACATAGGCGTTGTGACCCCGGTAAACCCCGTTGGAAAGCGATAAGCAAACCCCGGAGCACCGTTGCTTGTTCCGCAACAACCACATTCATCCACAAACACATCTGACAGCCCGTCCCCATCAAAGTCCCCCATCCGCACAGACCCAATGGCCCCCACATCCGTCCCCGGTTCCTCCCACTCAATCGCCCCAGTCTTCCCCGAAACCACAAAAACCTGCCGATCCGAATGCCCCACCACATCCAGCACCCCATCCCCGTTTAGGTCCGCCACGCCAACGAGGGTGGTTAGGTTTAGGGCGGGGGTTTCCCAGACGATTGTGTCGTCAGAGAGTTTGGCCAGGAGTTTGCCCCCGGCGATGTAGACGACTTCGACCTTGCCGTCTCCGTTGACATCCAAGGCTGTGTGGCCGGTTGGGCTGACGGTTCCGCCCAAGTAGTATCGCCAATAGGGGACAGGTTGTGAAATTCCAGCGGGTGCATTGGACGCGGTTGCTGTTCGTTTTGCGTCTCGTCTGCAAATAGGCCAATCTGCATGGGAATCGCTTGTATGCAAGAATGTTAAAACGCATAGGGAGAATGGAACAAGAAAGCGAGAAAGGTTGTGGCTTTTCATGTATCTAGCCCTCTTCATTTGATGTGCAAGGCGACTAAGAACCGATGCAATCGACACGGAACGGGTCGGTGCCAGCGTATCATCTGAGGATGTCCAGATGAAGCGAGTGCAAAAAGGTGAGGGATATGAAAGGGATAAGACTGTTTGTGTGGTGCGGGAGGGCAGGGGAGAACTGGATTACATTCGTTCGGGGACTTCGATTCCGAGCAACGACAAACCATGTTTGAGGGTGTGTGCCAAAAGGTCGAGCAAAAACAATCGGCCAGGCCGAACGCTCGGATCTGCTTTCAACACGGGCACATCGGTGTAAAACCCGCTGACCGTTCCCGCCAAATCAAACAGATATTCACATAGATGGTGGGGACGGGCCGTTCGCGCCACGATTTCCACGGTTGCACCATAGTCCAGCAGCCGACGAGCCAACCGTCGCTCTTGCGAATGGCCCAGGGTGATGGAAGTTCCGGTCGAAAACCCCTCGGTTGCGGCCTTGCGTGCAATCGACCGAAGCCGGGCATAGGCGTATTGGATGTACGGCGCTGTATTTCCATCGAGCGCAAGCGCCTTGTCGAGGTCGAATTGGATGTCCTGTTGCCGGTCTCGCGAGAGGTCGTTGTATTTGACCGCGCCAATGCCGACGATGCGCGCCACTTCGCGAAGTTCAGCCTCGTCCAGGTTGTCGTTTTTGGCTCGCGCCACTTTGTCGGCCTGCTGGATCGCGAGGTCTAAAAATTCGTCTAGGAGCGGGACGTTGCCCTTGCGCGTCGAACCGGTCGTGTAGTTTCCGTCTGCACCTTTGAAACGCATGGACCCGAAACTGATGTGTTCAAGCGAACACCCGACGCCCATCTTGCGAGCGACGAAAAACACCTGCTGGAAATGAAGCTGCTGCGGCGTTCCGACGACGTACAAAATGCGCTCGGGGTTGTAGTCGGACACGCGCTGTTCAATGGTCGCAAGGTCCGTTGTGCCGTACAAAAACGAGCCGTCCGCCTTCCGAATCAAGAGCGGCGCAGGCGCACCCTCAACGTGACAAACGACTGCACCTCGGCTGTTTTCCGCGATGCCTTTCTCGAGCAATTCCTCGACCAACGACGCAAGACGCGGGTGGAAATGGCTTTCCCCATACATCGTGTCAAACGTGACGCCGAGCCGTGCGTAGGTTTTGTGAAATTCCGCGAGGGAAACCGATACGAACTGCCGCCACAGCGCCAGGTTGGCTTCGTCGCCCTGCTGGAGTTTGGCCAGTTCTTGTCGGGCGGCAGCCAGCAGTGGTGTGACCTCGCCCGAACCCTCCTCTTCTTCTTCGCCTTCCCCGTCGCTCTCTCCATCGCCTGTTGTCGCCGCATCGGACGAGGCCGTTTCTCGCTTGAGAACCAGCGCGTCGGCCTGCGCTTTTTCTTCGGCCACAAACTTCTGATAGAGCCGAACCAGCTCGGCGATGGGATCTTGGGCGAACGCTGTCTCGGAAAGCCAGGAGCGGTACGCGACGATGAGTTTTCCGAACTGGGTGCCCCAATCGCCCACATGGTTGTCGGCCATCACTCGGTATCCAACGGCGGAAAACACGCGCTTGAGGGCGTCTCCGATAATGGTCGAGCGAATGTGCCCAATGTGCATCGGTTTCGCGATGTTGGGCGACGAGTAATCGACCACGACGGAGGCGTTTTGGTGCGCTTGGGCGATGCCGTGGTGGGAATCGCCCGAAAGTGCGGTCAAGCACTCGGACAAAAAGGAATCGGCCACAAACAGGTTCACAAAGCCTGGGCCAGCGACCTCGGCTTTGGCAATGGCGGGATGCCGGGCCAGTGCTTGGGCGATGTGCTGCGCCAGGTCTCGCGGTTTCTGCGACAAGGGCTTGGCGAGCTGCAAACAGGCGTTGATTTGGAAATCTCCGAACTCGGCTTTCGAGGCAGGCAAGACAGGCAATTCGTCAGGCAGGGCTGGATGAGCGGCAAACGACTCGCGCAGTGCGGACGCAGCCTGTCGGCCCAGGTCTGAACAGAGGGACAGGAGAGAAGGAGTCTCGACGGCAGAAGCTGACATGGGGGCGCAGCCTACCAAATCTAGGCCTCCCTCCAACAAAGAAAAGGACCCGAGCGATTCACCGAGCTGCGCGTCAGACTCAGACTCAGGCAGAGGCGATGGTCTTTAGGAACGAGGGAACGCGCTGAGGTTGCGTGATCCCTGCTTACTCAGGCTTGTTGCCGCACTTTTGGATGCAGGTTTCGTACTCGTTGTTGCAAAGCATGACGCAGCTACGTACCGCCTCGTCGTCGGGACAGGCATTCGAGCAGCGGTCTTGCGCTTTGAGGCACTTGCCCTCACACACGTCTTTGGGATCTACCCCTTTGAGCAGCTTGCGCACCTCTTGCAGTCCCATCACCGACTTCAGATCCGCATCCTGATGCGCTTTGGCCAGCTTGGCTGCTGCCTGCGGGTCATTGCTCTGTGCGAGCCAACGTAGCTGGGCCACCGCCGTCGCTGAATCTTTGAGCAGTGCCGCCATGCACGCCAAGTTGTAGTGCGCAATCATCAGGCTGCTGTCGGCACCGATGGCGTCGCGGAACTCCTTGGCGGCTTCGGCGTAGCGCTTGACGCGGTAGTAGCGCATGCCGCGCACGTTGGCACTTTCGGCTTGGTCGCGCAGGTTCAGGGGCTTTAGATCCGCGCGCGGTGCCGCCCAGCTCAACACCGTCAAGAAGCGCGGTCCCGGATATCCGCCTTCACTCTCATCGTCTTGCGTGGTGGGGCGGTCGGGATAGCCAAGATACACGGCCACAGCCCCCCCACCGGGCCGCCAGTAGGCTTCCTGTAGCGTGGGCTTGGTGTCGCCTTTCTCCAGTTCGACTTTCAGCACCCGCGACGCCAGCTTGTTGGTGCCAGCCATGACGCTGATCTCGGCGCTGTCCTGTGTCCATTTGAGCTGAAGGGTTTCTAGGGAAGTGCCTCTCTTGGCGGGCAGCGGCAGCCGCACCCAGCTCACGGCGCGAGTAATGCGCTTGCTATCACAGGAAGAAGGCTCGTCATCGGGGCGATCCTTGCCTGCGCAATAGTCGCTGCAAATCCTATCGCCGGTCGGTTTGCGCACCGGCTTGGGCCAGCTTGCAGAGCCCGTCGTTTTGTCGCTAAGACACACCTGCGGATGCTCGAAGAGATCGGTCCCCTGCCAGGTTGTGACATAGTAGCTGCCGTCCGGAGACCAGCCGTAGAACGACGTGTGCGTATAGGGCATGGCCAGGCTCAACGATGGCACTCCGAGCAGACTCACTCCCATGAGCGCGATCAAGCCGCGCAGTCGTCTTCGCCAGTCCCCCTCTGACCCTCGCGATCGCGTGATAGAAACCATGCGCATGATCATATCCAATGTGGCCGCACAACGGTATGTACGATGCGCTGTGATTCACCTGGATGGCTGCGGGTAGGACTATGGGGAGGCGATGGTCTTTAGGAGCTTGACGGTCTCGATTCCGGCGTTGCGTGGATCGTAGGCTGTATCTGCGATCCCCGAGAGGACCTTGGTGATGTTGTGGTCTACCTTCCCGGCTTGCGCCCAGACGCTCACCGCAGGGGCCGTGATGTATGCCGAGAACGTGTGGTGTCCCGAGCCCGGACGCTCGCCAATGAGGTGAACGATGGCCATGGTGGCCGCTGCGTTCGATCGTCCGCCATAGAGCTGTTCACCGAGGCGATAGCCTGCGCGGACCCGCCCGCCGCGCAGCACGAGGTGAATCGGCGAGGGCTTGTAGCCTTGCTTGGCAAGCTCAGCGCGCAGCGAGTCTAGATAGGGCAGCAGGTGGTTTGGATCGGTCAGTGCTGGCGAGCACAGCCCATCCGAGATGACGATTTGCACATTGTATTGGTCGCCATTGCGCTGCTTCATCGCCGCCACGGCATCCCGCGACACGTCGTCGAGGGATTCCCCTGAGACCGGATGCAGAACATAGTCCTTTCGATCCGTCGATCGGCTGCGCATCCGCGCCACCATCGGGACCGACGCCACGAACGCCTCCGAAAACTCGGTCCAAATGGCCTTGCGCGAGTCCTCGTACAGACTGTGGATTTCGGCATTGAGTTTGGGGTCCATCTCCCACGGTGCCTTGCCGTGGCCCTGCGCCAGCCACACGCCGCGCTCGCGGACCTCTTTCATCTTCTGCTCCGCCTCGGCGTAGATCACCGCCTGGGTGCGTGCGTCGCCTTTGCGTCGCAGGAACTGCAAGTAGACCCAGCGCGGATCGCCGAACTTGTCGGTCGGCTTGCCGCTCGCATCGATCACGCCGAGCTGCTTGAAGAACGCCCACATCCGATCATCGACTTTGTAGCCAAACTTCTCTCGGATGCGCACATGATCCTGGTAGGCCGTGGTCAGATACCCCAGCATCGGGTCATTTTTCGTCGGCAATCCCATCAGATACGCCGGGTTGGCGGGCATGATCTGGTCCAAACAGTAGTCCAGGTCGTCGAGGGACACCTCCATGTGCAGCGTTGAACAGACATCGAGTCCGATGGTCATTCCGTGTAGCTTGCCCATCACGATGTCTTCCAGACAACACCGCACGAGCTGATCGCGGAACCGGAATACCTCGGGACCGATAAAGCCCGCCACGTCGTTGAAGTGTACCCACGGCGCGACGGCCTTCCCTGCCCGTTGCTGCGCCTCGCCAACGCGTTGTTTCAGCGCCCGCGCAAAGCCGTACTTGCGCGACTCCAAGACCACCATGTCCACGCCGAAGCCCTGGCCGTTGGTAAAGTCCGCGCCCTGTCCCGTTTCAAAGTACAGGCCGTACTTGCCTGACCGCTGCTCTGCGTACTTGAGCATCTTTTCCACGGTGACATCGAAAGTCCCGTTGGCACCATCGGTACCCGCAATGCTCTGGAACCATATGCCGGTCTCGCCCGGATACTTGGACTCGATCTCGGCCTGGATGTCGATGTGGGCTAGCACACAGTGTGGCAGGATGTCCTCTAAGCCGAACGTCACGCGCAGGTCTTGCAGCATCCGCTCGATGCTCGCGACCGACTCGACCTCGGATGAGACCGGGTTGCACCCGATCACCACATCGCCGACCGCATAGGCGAAGCCGTCGAACACCTGCCACAGGATGTCATCCAGGTTGTCTGTCGGCGAATTCGGCTGGATGCGCGCCCCCAAGTACCCTCGACTGCCTACGTTGCTGCCGGGCAGCGGGTTCCAAATCTTCTTCGACAGCGCGACAAGCTCTGCATTGGAAAACAGCTTCACCAGGCAGCCGATCACTTCGCTGTGCAGGCCCACCATCACCTGTCGGATGTAGTCCTCTGAAGCCCCAAGCAGATATTGCTTGAGGAAGCCCATGGTCCACGTCGCCATCGCCCCCTGCATGGGAGCATCCGTGGTCTTGCTGATGAGCTCGTACTGGCTGTCTTTCAAGAGCGGGTGCGCCACAAGCTCGCCCACCTTCGTGTTCGCCAGAAGCTGCCGCGCATTCTGTCGCGAAACCTCGTCCGCAGCAGCCACCCCGATTGCTTCGTCCCCCTCTTTGTAGTCATTTGCGGCACCGAGGATCTGGAGGTAGCGCGTCTGGTCAAAAAAACCGCCCGTGCGAATGAGGTAGCCGAAGACATCCTCATCTCGATAGACCTCGGGGATGGATACTCCCCCGGACGCGGGCGTTGGGTTATTGCCTCCGCAGGCCGGAAACATCGCAAAAGCAGCACCACCGAGCATCGCCGCCAAGAACGAACGACGACGCATGGCAGACCAAGAAGTAGACTTCATCGCAGCGCCTCCTTTATGCCTTTGTGCTTTTGTGAAAGATGAAAAGGAAGTGGGGACCGCCCGCGTGTGTAGCACGAACCAACAAAGATGTGGTGCCCTCCCATCCAAGAACACCAAAACGCTGGTATCTGCACCAAGACCACGTGCTCCAAAACCTAGAGTAGGTGGTCAGTGGCGCACGTTGAGGTGGTCGGTCACGCACGTTGAGGTGGTCAGTGGCGCACGTTGAGGTGGTCGGTCACGCACGTTGAGGTGGTCGGTGGCGCACGTTGAGGTGGCCAGTGGCGCACGTTGAGGTGGTCGGTGGCGCACGTTGAGGTGGTCGGTCACGCACGTTGAGGT
>Ga0268298_10000438_pt1 | contig 53618 bp, 40 predicted proteins | sample WWTPWeurt_MetaG_FD_194462 | JGI IMG/M metagenome (GOLD analysis project Ga0268298, IMG submission 194462) | Activated sludge microbial communities from WWTP in Nijmegen, Gelderland, Netherland - WWTP Weurt | ecosystem: Engineered > WWTP > Aerobic digester > Activated sludge | place... | reverse complement strand
ACTCAGGATGAATATTTGAGATTTTTGGTGTACGAAGGCGCTCAATCGCGCTATGGGGAAATCACAGAAAAAGTCAGAGAGCGTCTGGATTACGAGTTGGGAGTGATCAGTAAAATGAAGTTCGCCGGTTACTTTTTGGTCGTTCAGGACTTTATCCATGCTGCGCGAGTACTCAAGGTAGGTGTCGGCCCGGGCCGCGGATCCGCCGCAGGCTCTGCAGTCGCATACTGCCTTACTATAACTGATATCGATCCGCTGCGCTACAATCTTCTGTTCGAACGCTTCCTCAACCCTGAGCGCGTCTCTATGCCCGACATTGACATTGACTTTGACGACCGCAACCGAGATAAAGTACTGGATTACGTCGTCGACAAATACGGATCCAATCAGGTCGCGCAGATCGTGACTTTTGGTACTATGGCCGCCAAATCCTCCATACGCGATGTGGCCAGAGTAAAAAATGTAGAACTTTCCAAAGCAGATTATCTGGCAAAACTTGTCCCTACTAGACCCAATGTCAAACTCAAGGAAATCATTGATATCAACACCCCCATTTCTGACGACTTCAATCCTGACGAAAAACAAAAAATCCAGCTGCTGAGAAATATTGTAAAGGAAAATACTGCAGAGTCAGATGTGCTCAAGACAGCGATGAAACTTGAAGGATCTGTACGCAATACAGGACTGCATGCTGCCGGTGTGATCATCGCTCCTGAAGATATCATGAAGATCATTCCTGTCGCAACTTCAAAAGATTCCAAACTCTGGGTCACTCAGGTTGAAGGATCAGTTATTGAAAATACAGGACTCCTCAAAATAGACTTTCTTGGACTGCGAACACTTTCCATCATTGATGATGCCTTGGAAAATATCGTCAAAGTCCACGGAGAGGAAAAACGAATCAAACTCGATGAAATTCCCCTCGATGACGAAAAAACGCTCCAGCTATTTCAACAAGGCCTTACAGTGGGCCTTTTTCAGTTCGAAAGTGATGGAATGCGCGGTCACCTTCGCAACTTAAAACCCAGCAATATAGAAGACATCATCGCGATGAATGCATTGTTCAGACCAGGGCCTATGGCCTATATCGATGAATTCATATCGCGCAAACACGGCAAAACAGCCGTCTCCTTCCCGCATGAATGGCTCACGGAACTGCTCAAACCTACCTATGGGATCATGGTGTATCAGGAACAGATCATGCAGGCAGCACAAATTATGGCGGACTACAGTCTGGGTGAAGCGGATATCCTCAGGAGGGCGATGGGTAAGAAAAAGAAGGATGAAATGGACAAGCAGTCGGCAATTTTTGTCGAGCGAGCTATGAAAAAATCCATCTCTCAGGAGAAAGCTCAGGAAATATTTGATGTCATGGCCAAATTTGCTGCATATGGTTTCAACAGATCCCATGCAGCAGCCTACTCCATCCTCGCTTTTCAAACGGGTTATCTCAAATGCCATTATCCTGCGGAGTTCATGGCAGCGGTACTCACTGCCAACAAGAATGACATCGGCGACCTACGCAAATATTTACTTGAAACCAAGTTGATGAAAGTAGAAGTGCTGGGGCCCGATATCAATGAAAGCGATATGGATTTCACCATTAGTCCAAATGGTGCGATCCGCTTTGGTTTGTCAGCATTGAAGGGCATTGGTGAAGGCCCTGTAGAAGATATCATTGCGGAGAGAAATGCCAAGGGAAAATTCAAAAACTTCCCGGACATGGTCATGCGGTTGAACTCAAAGGTGATGAACAAAAAAATTGCAGAAGCCTGTGCGATGGGTGGAGCCTTTGACAGCTTTGCTGAGATGCATCGCGCCCAATATTTTGCACCGATTGACAAGTATCCAACTTACATAGAGTGTATATTAAAATGGGGGCACAATTTTCATAATACGATCAACAGCGCATTTGGATCACTCTTTGGTGAAGAGGAGAATAGAAATCTTGAATTTCCTACTGCACCTCAGGTAGCGGAATGGTCCACGATGCAAAAACTGGATAACGAGCTCCAGATTGCAGGAATTTACATCAGTGGTCATCCCTTGGATGATTATTTATTGGAAATCAAACACCTTTCCTCCTATTCTCTCGAACAGCTCAATGATGCTGATCTTAAAATTTTTGAAGGGAAAAAATTAAAATTGTGTGGCATGGTCTCAGACGTCGTGCATCGTACAACCGCTAAAGGTGACGGTTATTGCAATTTTACTTTGGATGATTTTCACGGCAGCCTGAAATTCGGAATATTTAGCGAAAACTATTTGAAATTCAAAAGCCTTCTGGAAAAGGGCAAAGTTCTCCTCATCGAATGTTCGGTAGAAAAACAAAGATGGAAACAAGACAGTGATGCCTATGATTTTAGAATATCACACATTCAGTTGCTGTCCACAGCACTTGAACATTATTATAACAAAATTGCCGTTAGCATTCCCGTCACACATCTGACTGACAAATCTGGTGCTGCCCTCTCCAACGTGTTTAAAAAACATCGCGGAAACCAATTTGTACACTTTGAAATCTATGACAGCTCTAATGACTTTATGTTGGAATTTCACAACCAAAAAATCAAAGTTCACATTACATCTGATTTGCTCAAAGAACTGACTGATCTGCATGTGTATTATCGACTGATGAATTGATGTATTAAAATGAAAAAATTAATTGTAAGCATTTTATTCTTTTCTCTGCTTTCCTCTACATCTACTTTTGCGCAGCAGATTGACGATCTTACCATAGATAAAGAAGTGTTGATTTTTCTCAAAAAATATTTTAAAGATTTGCGCAATTTCACACTGGAAACAAAAGTTCAAGAACCTGAAAATCAGGTATATCTAGATTCTATTGAATTTTCCAATTGGTTTACGGGTGATTTTAATGATGACGGATTGACAGATCTCTTTGTCACCGGAATGGAAAGAAAAATCTATACCAGCTATATTGTACTTGCTGCGGATGATGACGAAAGTTTTACATTGGTACATGTTATCCCACCTACAGATGTTGGAAATTTTCACGTCGTCGTCACTGAAGATTACAAAACTAAGCCACTGGTCATTTATAAGCAATTTACGAGTGAAGTCAAAGAAACTGTAAAAAACGGTATGCCTCAACGAATCCCAAAAAACTATAATGATTACTACAAACTAGGGTTTATTAGAAAAGATACCCTTGTCTATAAATCCGGTTTTATGATTGAGTTCAACCCCAAACCCTTAACTGCAGATATCGATTTCATTCAGATACATCCTTATTGTCAGTTTGGAGGTTGTCCTGATTACAGGATTAAAATAGATAGCGCAGGCAACATGATTCACCACAATATCAGCAAAAGTTCGGATGACCAAAAAGTTTATAAGGCAAAGGCTGATCCTGATTTGTTGCCTGAGTTTTTCAATTTGGTAAAATACCTCAAATTTCCAAAAAAAGAAATGAAATACGGCAGCGCCGAAGCGAATGAAATCATCACATTCCAGGTAAAATATAAGGACGGTACCGAATATAAAATCGTCGATTATGCGAAAGGAGGGACATTGGGATTGGCAGCTGTATATGATTTATTTTTTAAAATAAAAGACGCAGGTCTTTGGGAATAATTCATCATATAATGAATCCAATTTTTAATGATGATTAACTGATGAACGTCCATGCTGATTTTTTGCCAATTTAATTCGGACGACGAATCTCTAATCAATCAATGGCTTAAACCGAATGTCATTGAAGACATTCGGTTTTTATTTTTCTGAAGAGCTTAGTTTATTCAGCTCTCATTAGTTTCTTTGTCAAACTCCCATGAGGGGTGGATAATCTTACAAACAAAATACCGGAGGACTGACTACCGATATTGATATCCTGAACATTTTCACCTGCAATTACATTCAGTTTTTGCGTATGGACGACATTTCCCAAAATGTCCACTACAGAGAGCTGTACAGATTCTGCCCGATCCATATTTAGTTTGATGCGCAAATGACTTTGGGATACTGGATTATCCAATAATTGCATCATCTGATCCCCTAATCTAGCATCATCGCTATTGGTTCTTATCTGAACATTAAGTCTGATCGCAGGCACAAATCCTTCGAGCCATCCTTCTGGAAACCAGCTCCCTGCATTGTCAATCAAAACCACGCTATATGGTTTGTGAAAATAATTCAAATCAGATGACACAGCCTGAAATTTCCAGTTCTTAGGATCATTGGTTGGCTCCATTGGATATTCGATGACAGCAAAATATCTGGCACCAAAATCCATTTCCGGAGCAACTTGTTGAGCGTCCACAAGAGCTACACTCACGAACTGATAATTAGCTTCATTCGTAAACGTGTAGGATCCTTCCGCTACCTTGTCCACGGATGAAGAATTCAAGCCGTTTGTCAGATCAAAATTGGACCAATCTAAAAGCACTTCATCTTTCACTCTCATCAAATAAGCCTTCACATTCAGCCCACTTAAAGATTTTCCTGTATCGTTTGCCGTAGCAGCAAACTCAATTGATTTTGCGAGTGGCTTCCTGTCCCCTGAGTTACATTCCGGAATTCTATATAGGCATCCTTGCCATTCCTCTGTCTGAAAACTTCTAATCCCTCTATTGGGTGAGGGTTCTAATGAATAAACAGCTGAGCTCACTTCAAATGAATCTATTGCAAAATTGTCAGGAGTATTTGCATCTGAAGGAAGAACCAAGGTCCAAAAAATATAATATTTTCCAACCGGCAAAGAGCTATTCGGGACGAATGCTTTATTCAGAAAGATATCTTTCTGGTCTTCCGGGCTTGTAATTACAGACAGTGGGTTTTGCTCTGAAAATATCTTATTACCTGAAGCATCTTTGATCTCTACCTGTAAAGAAGCGTTGCTGATGTCTTTTGCTCCTGCGTTGGCTACCTCTGCTCTGAAAATCATAGAATCTTTACAGAACAAGGAAGCCGGCGTTCTGTACGCTGATGCCGGATAATACGTTTTGTTGAACTTAATATCTGCATCCGGCAAAGTCACCAATGTGACATCATCTATAGCCCAAAAATAATAATCGCCATCAAACACAAATTTGATCCTGACACTAGAATGATTTGCAGCTAAAGACGTGATGTCTATTATTCTCCTGCTGTCTTGTACTGTTCTCTCTTCAAATCCAATACTTTGATTGACATCAATAGGAGAAGACCAACTTGCACCATTATCGGAAGAAATTTCTACCAAACATTGCCCTTGATAATTTCTGAAAAATTGATAAAAACTTAATGCTACACTGCTTTTTCCTGTCAAATCAATACGAGGACTGATCAGCGCTCCTGAATGGGGTGCAGGACTCAGGCCTTTGCCTAGATTATTCTTATCACCGTTGTTGTCTAAAAAATCAGAGTTAAAAATGGCTGCACCATTTGTAGCAGTTGGAGATTTTATTCCGGAAATTCCTTTAGAAAAGGCTCCGGAATTTACTGCGCCACCCATAGTCCAGGTCCACACTGCAGCTGCCGTTTTGGAGGTGTCACCCGACGAAATCCCTACTGTTGTCCAATCGTTGAGACCTGAATCAAATGTGGAATTTTTGTCCTGAGGTCCTCCCCAAATGATCTGTTGTGCATGAATCGACAAGACTGATAAAATGGAAAATAAAATTGAGCTGTAAAATTTTTTCATTGCTTGTATTTAATGAGAATAATCCTGTTTGCTATGTAATTAAAGTTTATTGTTTAAAATCTGTTCAAAGAGAATGGTGAGACAATTCATGCCAGATTTCTTCCCTGTTGATAGCAACCACTCCGGGTTGTTCACACACTAATCCTCCGCCAATATTGCAAATCAACGCCACCTCATCATCATTGCAGCCGACCGCGTAAGATGCTGCAGCCAATGAAATTACGGTGTCGCCCGCGCCGCTGACATCTTTGACCATTCGTGGAGACGTGGGATACAACTTGCCACTCCCTTCCTGGTAAATCCATATGCCACGAGCACCACAGGTGATCATTAATTTTTGACACTGAATTCTACCGGTTAGATCTTTTGAAATTTCGAACAAATGATTTTCATCCGTACTCTCTACAGTTTGCAAAGCTTGAGAAATTTCTTTGAGATTGGGTTTAAATAAAAAAATATCTCTGAATTCAAAAAAATTCAAACCCTTAGGATCAACATAAACCTTGACTTTATAAAGCGCAAATAAATTCAATAATTCGGCAATTAACTTTTTTGAGAGCAAACCCTTATTGTAATCTTGCAAAATAACTCCGTCGATAGTTTGTGAGGATAATATTTTTTTTGTGTGTGAAATAATATTTTGCTCTGTATCAGACTGTATCCAATGAGTATGTTCTTTGTCCAATCTGATCATTTGCTGAAAATCAGAAATGAATCTCGTCTTGACAGTCGTAAATCTTTTTTCTTCTCGAATCAAAGCGAGATTTGACAATTCGAGCTGAGCCAGCAAATTTTCTAATTCATCCGCTTCTGTATCTTTTCCACAAACACTGATCAGACTGACTTTGCATTGTAATGAACGTAGATTGCCTACTACATTTGCAGCACCGCCAAGTACAATTTTTTCACCTCTCCAATTCAATACAGGTACAGGTGCTTCAGGGGAGATGCGCTCCGCCCTGCCAGTAACGTATCGATCGATCATGACATCACCGATCACCATGATATGTTGATGATTGAGTTTCTCTTTCATCATGGTGACGAGATGTCGATAATCTGACATAATGAATTGATTTGTAAATAAAAATTAAACTATCGCATTGAAGCGCATATTTTATCTAATGCAGTTGATCCCGGACATAATTCTGCTTGTGTCAGTGCATTCAGAGGAGTTGAAGAGGTCTTACAGATTTCGTGCAAGTCTTTATTTTCCTGGTTGAAATAAATGAGACCGGTGAGAATTTCTTTTTCTGCCCTGCTTTGAAATATTTTTTTGTGCACTGATTCTTTGTTCGTTGGATCCCAGTCTCCCGATAATTTATGCAAGAGAATCTCTGAGCCATCATGCATCTCAATAGTTTGAGTGGATCCTTCAGATTGTTTATGTACAATTTCAGATTTGAATGGTACAAGATCTATTGCTCCCGTAGCCTCAACATGTTCTCTGGTATAATCATATGATTTAGTAGATCCGACATTATTGTTAAAGGTTACACAAGGGGAAATGACGTCTATCAGAGCAAAGCCCTTGTGCGATAAGCCGGCTTTGATCAAGGGGATCAACTGAGCTTTATCACCGCTGAAACTTCTCGCCAAAAATCCAGCACCCAACTCCAAACCAAGGGAAATCAAATCAATGCCCTGAAAACTATTTTCCACACCGGACTTGTTGACTGATCCCAAATCAGCTGTAGCACTGTCTTGGCCTTTGGTCAATCCGTAGCATCCATTGTTCATCACGATATACAGCATGTTGAGATTTCTACGGACTGCATGGACAAATTGGCCCATACCTATAGAAGCAGTGTCACCATCTCCACTGACACCAAGATAATGCAAATCTTTGTTTGCCATCACAGCACCCGTTGCAACACTAGGCATCCGACCATGTACTGAATTAAAACCATGAGAGTTACCGAGAAAATATGCAGGTGTCTTGGATGAACATCCAATCCCCGACAATTTCGCTAGGCGATGAGGTTCGATGTTCAGCTCATAACATGCCTGGATCAGGGACGAGCTGATGCTATCGTGCCCGCATCCGGCACACAGGGTAGATATTGCCCCTTCATAATCTTTTCTATAAAAGCCGATTTCATTTTTGCCTAAATCCGGATGGCGAAAACTTGGTTTTTGATATGTCATATTTTCAGCTTATTCTGAAATCTGTTTAAGAAAGTACAGATTCTGTTTTTTCAATATTTTGTAAAATCAGTTCAGAGATCAATTTTGCCGTAATCGGAAATCCATCATAATTAAGTACACTGGTCAGTTTGGATGGATTGATATTGAGATCATTGATCAATAAGCTGCGGCATTGTCCGTCACGGTTTTGTTCCACAACATATACAAGGTCGCATTGGTCGATAAAATCCTTCACTTCACTACCGAAAGGAAATGCTTTCAATCGCATTTCATTCATCACTACAGATTTTGACCTCAACAGGTCTATGGCTTCTTTTGCAGCGTATGAAGAGGTGCCGAAATAAATCATTCCGAGTTTTGATGAATCTGAATGGATGGTAATTTCGGGATGGTAGGTATTTTCCCGAATCGTCTCCCATTTTTTTTGAAGGCGATCTACGTTTCTTTGGTAAGCGTGATTGTCTTCTGTGTAGCGGGCATATTCGTCCTTGGAGCTTCCTCTTGTAAAATAGGATCCCTTATTGGGATGCACTCCCGGAATTGTCCTATATGGCACACCATCACCATCTACATCAAGATAACGACCAAATTTTTCCATATGGTCTAAATCCTGAGCAGACAGTACTTTTCCCCTGTCATAAACTCTGGCGTCGTCCCATACGGGAGGATCTGTAAGGTGATCGTTCATTCCGAGATCAAGATCGGTCATTAAGATAACGGGTGTCTGGTATCGCTCAGCAAAATCAAACGCATCCGCCGTCATATCAAAACACTCCTTTGGAGTGGCAGGAAACAACAGGAGATGCTTCGTATCGCCATGAGATGCATAGGCTGCCGAGAGGAGATCCGATTGCTGTGTTCTTGTGGGCATACCTGTAGATGGCCCACCGCGTTGTACGTCAACAAGTACAGCCGGAATTTCAGCAAAATATGCCAATCCCAGAAATTCACTCATCAGCGATAATCCCGGTCCACTCGTCGCTGTAAAAGCGCGAGCACCGTTCCAGGAAGCTCCTAGTACCATTCCGATAGCTGCCAGCTCGTCCTCAGATTGGATAATGGCAAACTTACGCTCTCCTGAATCAGGATCAACCCTAAAACGATAACACCATTTTTCAAAAGCATTCATCACAGAGGTCGATGGTGTGATCGGATACCATGAACCAAAGGTCGCACCGGCAAACAGAGCACCCAGACCACATGCATTATTTCCTTCCATCAGGATCCTGTCACCAATCAGGTCTGCCCTTTTAATCTGATAAGGCAAAGGGCAGCAATCCAGCTGTTTTGCAAAATCGACACCTAAATGCAGCGCCTGGATATTGCCCGGAATCAATTTCTCTTTTTTCTTGAACTGGTCTTGGATCAATGCCTCAAAGACATCAATCTCCATATCTAGCAAAGCTGCCAGAGCACCGATATAGATGACATTCTTCATGAGGAGGTGCGTCCTTGCATCACTATAGTGCTGCAGACAGATCTTCATCATCGGTATTCCAATATAATGTATATCCGGACGCTTGTCTTCCTCTGCCAACATTTTGGTGGAATCGTAGATTAGGTAGCCTCCTGATTTGACCGAAGCTACATCTGCGTCGAAGCTCTGTGCATTGACTGCCACCATAATGTCTATCCCTTCTTTTCTTCCCAGGTAGCCTTTTTCACTGACACGCACTTCGTACCATGTTGGCAAGCCCTGAATGTTGGAAGGAAAAATATTCTTGGGTGACACCGGTACACCCATCGTGTATATTGCTCGCGCAAAGAGATTATTGGCACTGGCCGAGCCTGTACCATTTACATTGGCAAACCTTACGACCAGGTCATTGATCAAATTTTTTTCATTCATATTTGACATGCTTTCGCTGCGGAATAAAAGAACTTTTGCATATCCCATGCTGCTGTAGGACATCTCTCAGCACATAATCCACAATGCAGACAGACATCTTCATCTTTGACCATCACTCTCTTGGTAGGGAGCGGGTCGGATACTAACAAATCCTGACTGAGGTCATTAGCAGGGGCATTCAACCTGCTTCTCAGGTCCTCTTCGGTACCATTGTCGGTAAAAGTAATACAACTGGTCGGACAAACATCCGCACAGGCGTCACATTCAATACATTTTGAAGTGGTGAATACCGTCTGTACATCGCAATTCAGGCATCGACGTGCTTCTTTATAAGCCATTGCTTTGTCAAACCCAAGCTCTACTTCAACCAGACGATTTTTCAGTGTTTTCTCTTTTTCTTCATGAGGCACGGCATATCTCAAATCATTGATGGTCTGGTTGTCATAAGACCATTCATGGATTCCCATTTTCTGTCTGACGAGATTGGTCATTGGAGATGGTCTGTCGGCTACCAGATCTTTGCCTTGGCAGTACAAATCTATGGATATAGCTGCATCATGACCTTGAGCTACTGCTGTAATGACATTTTTCGGTCCAAAAGCCGCATCACCCCCAAAAAAAACTTTTGGTAATGTGGACTGGTACGTTACGGGATCAATTTTTGGCATATCCCACTTGTCGAATTCAATGCCCAGATCGCGTTCTATCCATGGAAAGCTGTTCTCCTGACCGATAGCCATGAGTACTTCGTCTGCCTCCATTGTGACTTCCTGGCCTGTAGGTACCAGTGTGCGTTTTCCGTTGTCGTATTTGGCTTCAACAATTTCAAAAGTCATACCCTTCATTTTGCCATTGTCGATGACAAAAGATTTGGGTGAGTGCATATTGTAGAATGGAATATCTTCTCTTTGTGCGTCCTCGATCTCCCAAGGCGATGCCTTCATCTCTTTGAAAGGGCTTCGCACGACTACTCTGACATCTTCACCTCCGACACGCCTAGAAGTTCTGCAGCAATCCATAGCTGTATTTCCTCCTCCGATGACGAGGACTTTTTTACCAATCTTGTCATTGTGACCAAAAGCCACATTTGCCAACCAATTGATCCCTATATGTACATGAGCATCCGCTTCTTTTCGGCCTGGTAAGTCAAGCAGATCTTTGCCCTTTGGAGCCCCAGTTCCCACGAAAATGGCATCATAACCTGCCGCGAGGATTTCTTCTTTCAGACTTTTAATATAGCGTTTGAATTGAGTATGAATTCCCATGTTGAGTATATAAGACACTTCTTCATCGAGTACCTGAGCGGGCAATCTGAATGAAGGTATCTGGCTGCGCATCATGCCCCCACCTGCCGGCTGCTCGTCGAAAAGATGGATCTCATAACCCAAGGGAGCTAGATCTCTCGCTACAGTTAAAGCCGCAGGACCACCTCCGATCAGGGCAATTTTTTTCCCATTCTTTTGGCTGGGGATTTCCGGTAACAGATGACTTATATCGGATTTGTAATCTGCAGCAACACGCTTGAGGCGGCAAATGGCTACAGGTTCCTCCTCAACTCTACCCCGCCTACAGGCTGGCTCGCAAGGTCTGTCGCAGGTTCTCCCAAGCACACCTGGAAAAACATTGGAAACCCAATTGATCATATATGCTTCCGTGAATTTCTCCTCGGCAATCAGTCGGATGTATTCCGGCACAGGAGTATGGGCGGGACAGGCATACTGACAGTCCACTACCTTGTGATAATACTCCGGATTAGATGTATTTGTAGGATTCAAACGAACTCTTTTTGAAAGGCCCCAAAGATAAGTCAAAATGACATTTTAGACAGAAAAGAAAACACAGTTTCCTGCTCATGTGGCTATAGATTTCTTCCAAACCGCGGTTTAAGGACGAATTTCCATTGTCAGACATTTAGCTTATATTTAGGCTGTATTTAGATATTATGAAAAATTGGATGCTATCTCTTTTCTTGGTACTGACCACTGGTCTTACGCTGTCAGCGCAAAGCACTGTCACGGGAAAAATCACACATGATGGTTTGCAAAGAACTTATCGTTTTTATATCCCACAGAATCTCAAAGCCGGCCAGAAACTTCCTCTGGTATTCAATCTTCATGGTCTTGGTTCAAATGGAATCCAACAAGAATTTTACGGAGATTTCAGAAAAATAGCCGATACGGCAGGTTTTTTCATCGTTCATCCGGATGGCACCAAGCATCCTTCACTGGGACAGAATTACTGGAATGTCGGGGTTGAACCTTCAGGCGTTGATGATTTGGGCTTCCTGGAGGCACTTCTGGATACATTAAGCTTTCAGTATCCCATCGATCTCTCGAGGGTCTTTTGTACCGGAATGTCCAATGGTGGTTTTATGAGCTACTTTATGGCCTGTAACAGCGACCGATTTGCTGCTATAGCCTCAGTGACCGGCAGCATGACGACGCCGATGTTGCAAAACTGTGGGCGTAGTACTCCGATCCCTGTCCTGGAGATCCATGGTACTGCGGATGAAGTGGTGCCATATGATGGTTCTTCAGGAGTAGAAAGCATAAATGAAGTCCTGAAGTTTTGGATACAACTCAACAAAACTCCAACCACTCCTCAGGTGATTAAAGTCTTGGACACGAATGTCAACGATAACAGCACAGCCGAACATTACATATATCCAGCTTATGGTAGCTCTGCTTCGGTGGAGCATTTCAAAATTATCGGCGGAGGACATACCTGGCCTGGTGCAATCATCAACATTGGAGTGACCAATCAGGATATTTCCGCCAGCAAAGAAATCTGGAGATTTTTTAGTCAGACCAAAACAACAACGGCAATCAATCAAACTACAGGATTACAAAATCTTGAGGTTCAATATAACACTAATGCGAGTCAGGTCACAATAGTACCGGAGAATTCGGAATCAAGATATGTTGTGTCCTGTCATGATTTACAAGGAAGAGAATATTTTTCAAGGCAGTTGAATGGTCAATCTACTCTTGATCTTTTTGAACTATTACCTGGTTATTACTATCTGCAAATCCGGTCTGCAAACCAATTTAAAATCTTTCGATTTTTCAAACCATAAAGGCTAGATCGCCACAACATTCAAAAAGTGATCGAATTCCAATCAGGACGTGTTGTGAAATAATATCATGACACTCCTCAGACTTACCCGACCTCTGACCTATAAATTTTGGCAATTTTTAAATTTGATGAGAACAGACGAAGGATAAAAAGATAAAAATCCCGATTTTGTCTGCCCATTTCAATCATCATGGATACTTCATGGATACTCTTTCTTTTCAATAATCAAAAACGAATTCCTGCAATTGACACAGAATTATATTCCCGATCTAATACTTTTCCATGGTGAAACGGCAACATCTGTATCAGAAATAGCTTTAGTCTTGACTTGAGAACCCTGTGCCATTTGAATTGATGAAATTCCGGTCCAAAGGTTTTTTCCAGGCAGGTCCACTACTCAAGAAAAATACACTTCCAGTCACTTCTGACCTTGCAATTTGGTCTAAAATAGATCCCAAGAAAAGCGATTCAAAACTCCCTGAAATAACAGGTAGTATGCCGAATTGACATTAGGAGTAATTGATGAAGATGATTGACCGTTTTGGAAAAATATTCTGCGTGCAATCAATAATACAGAGCTTACTGCTTTTTTCGTCTGATATATTTTTGGCCTTCTATCCGCTTGTTCATATCCAAGGAAAACCGATAGCACGGATTTACCTGAAAATGATTGTAAGGAGGATTTATGAGATCCGAAGTTAATTCGGCTGCTTACAGATATCCATATGTGTTAATTCGAGGAATTATTGAAAACAAGGAAAGATATTATTTTATGGATTGTCAATGCGTATCAAAAAATTGGAGAATCTCATGCAGACCAAAAATTCAGATTTGATTTTGTGAAAGATTTATGGGGATATTCCATACCTGGATCCGGTAAAATCCACAATTTCCACCATACACGAAAGACTGAAATTCGTCAAGCTGAAAGAATAAATTTTCTAGCACTATAATTAACAGCTGCAATGGACATCAACTAATCCACTGGTACCTCGAAAAAAAATCCGGGATTAAAAATCACTAGCCAAATTGGCTCCTATATATGCTCTGTTCATCCTGGCAATGTTTTCAAGGCTAATCCCTTTAGGACACTCTGCCTCGCAGGCGCCAACATTGCTACATCTGCCGAATCCTTCCTCATCCATCTGGTGAACCATAGCCAGCACTCTCCTGGAATGTTCCACTTTACCCTGAGGCAGCAATCCTAGATGGGACACTTTGGCGGCTGTAAATAACATCGCAGATCCATTGGGACAGGCGGCAACACAAGCACCACACCCAATACATGCCGCTGCATCGAAAGCCTTACTCGCAGTATCCTTGTCTATTGGGATAGCATTTCCATCCTGTGCCTGGCCAGTATTGACCGAAATATATCCTCCGGATTGGATAATTCTGTCAAAAGAACTGCGATCCACAGTCAGGTCTCTGATCACTGGAAAAGCCTTGGCATGGTAGGGCTCAACTGTGATGGTTTCGCCGTCCTTAAAGAATCTCATATGCAACTGACAGGTAGTGGTCCCTCCCTGAGGTCCATGAGGTCTGCCGTTGATGACCATACTACAAGCGCCACAAATACCTTCCCTGCAATCGTGATCAAAGGCCACCGGTTCTAGCTTTTGTTCGATAAGGTTTTGATTTAACACATCCATCATTTCAAGAAAAGACATGTGCTCATTTGCCTGCACTTTGTATGTCTCCAATTTACCTTCGGTGTCTTTATTTTTTTGTCTCCAAACTTTGAGAGTGAGATTCAGATTTGACATGTTCAGTTTTTTATAAAACTCATTTAAATTTCTTTACTATTAAAATATATTCCTATTTATAAGACCTGGCCACGATTTTGATTACTTCATAATCCAATGGTTCCTTGGTGAGTTGTGGCTCCTGGTCGACATTTGTCCATTCCCAGGCAGCGACATACTTGTAATTTTCGTCATCACGCTTGGTCTCACCATCTGCTTCCTGATATTCTTCCCTAAAATGTCCTCCACAGGATTCATTGCGCTGCAAAGCATCCACTACCATTAGTTCACCGAGCTCCATAAAATCTGCTACCCTCATGGCTTTTTCCAACTCAGGGTTGTACTCCTCCATACTTCCGGGAACAAACACGTCATTCCAGAATTCTTTTCGCAACTCACGAATCATTTCTCTTGCCTTACCCAATCCTTCTTTGTTACGCGCCATTCCGCAGTAATCCCACATGATCTTGCCCAGCTTCTTGTGGAGTGATTCAACAGACTGATTACCTTTAATATCAAGTAATTTTTGCAGACTTTGTCTGACAGACTTTTCTGCATCAATAAACTCAGGACGATTGGTGTCGATGTGCGGCGTTTTGATCTCCTGAGACAGAAATACACCTATCGTATATGGTAAAACAAAATAACCATCTGCAAGCCCTTGCATCAAAGCCGATGCTCCCAATCGGTTGGCACCATGATCCGAAAAATTGCATTCTCCGGTTGCAAACAAGCCCGGTATATTCGTCTCCAGATTATAATCAACCCATAATCCACCCATGGTATAATGAACCGCCGGATAGATTTTCATAGGTGTCTTATACGGATTTTCACCTGTAATTTTTTCGTACATCTCAAAGAGGTTACCATACTTTTCTGATACCTCTTGCTCCCCTAGTTCCCTGATCTTGTCCGCTGTGACATCATGGATTCCCAAGGTATTGGCCTTTGACCGTCCATACCTCTCTATCGCAGAAGAAAAATCAAGAAACACCGCCAGACCGGTAGGCGATACTCCATGGCCCTTGTCACACTCGGTTTTCGCGGCTCTGGAGGCGACATCCCGTGGTACAAGATTACCATAAGCAGGATATCTCCTCTCCAGAAAATAATCTCTATCTTCTTCGGGAATCTGCGATCCTAGTTTTTGACCTTGCTGGATGGCTTTGGCATCCTCTATTTTCTTTGGTACCCATATCCTGCCATCATTTCTGAGGGACTCGGACATGAGCGTTAATTTGGACTGGTAGTCACCGGAAACCGGAATACATGTCGGATGTATCTGGGTAAAGCAAGGGTTGGCCATTAGAGCTCCTCTTTTCACGGATTTCCAGGCAGCTGTAGCATTGGAACCCATGGCATTTGTGCTGAGATAAAATACATTGCCATATCCACCCGTACCAAGTACCACGGCGTGAGCACCAAATCTTTCCAGCTTGCCCGTAAGCAGATTGCGGGCAATGATGCCTCTGGCCTTGCCATCGATGATGACCAAATCCAACATCTCGTGCCTGTTGTACATTTTTACATTTCCCAAAGCAATCTGACGTGACAAGGACTGATAGGCGCCTATCAACAATTGTTGACCGGTCTGCCCCCTTGCGTAGAATGTTCGCGATACCTGAACACCACCAAAAGACCTGTTTTCCAACAATCCACCGTATTCCCTGGCAAAAGGAACACCTTGTGCAACGGCTTGGTCAATAATTGCCGCACTGACTTCAGAAAGACGATATACGTTAGCCTCCCTAGCTCGGTAATCACCGCCTTTGATGGTATCATAGAAAAGGCGGTACACACTGTCTCCGTCGTTTTGATAGTTTTTTGCTGCATTGATTCCTCCCTGAGCTGCAATACTGTGTGCTCTCCGAGGGCTATCATGAAAGGTGAAGCAATGCACGTTGTAACCGAGCTCTCCCAGACTGGCAGCTGCTGCACCTCCTGCGAGTCCAGTACCTACGACGATTACATCCAGTTTTCTTTTATTTGCAGGAGAAACCAGAGGTATGCTGGATTTGTACTTCGTCCATTTGGAAGCGAGTTCTCCTTGAGGAATTTTTGAATTTAATGACATAAAACCGCAATTTTTATATTCCCGGACTTTCTCCGGTCTTGGTTTTTACAATGAATTATTGATTGCTGAAATATACAATGATTGGAATTGCAGCAAAACCCAGAGGAATGAGTATAGAATAAACCAATGCCACAAACTTAATCAAAGGCTGATACTTTTTGTGACTGATACCCAAAGTCTGAAAAGCGCTCCAAAATCCATGTGCCAGGTGAAAGGCGAGTACCAGCATCGAAACGACATAAAAAGCGACAAACAGAGGGTTGGAAAACACTTCTATACAAGGTTTGTACAAATTGTACACTTTATGGTCAAGCGAGGTATATTCCACTTGCTCCAATACTCCCATTTTCATTTGCAACCAAAACTGGTACAGGTGAATCATCAAAAATATAAAAATGATTGCCCCAAAATGCATCATATAACGGGATGCCCAATGCAAGCCGATATTAGAGTTGACAGCGTACTTGCTCCCCTTGGCTCCACGATTTTTTATAAAGAGCAGAGTACCTTGAATTGCATGTACTAAAATAGACAAATAAAGGACATAGGAGACGATTTTGATCGGAACAAAATGCGTCATAAGGTAAGCGTAAGTGTTAAATGCTTCACCTCCGTCTGACTTCAAAAGCTGTAAATTTCCGAGCAAGTGAATAATGAGAAATACCATTAAAAATATGCCCGACAAACTCATAATCAGCTTTTGGCCAATCGAGGAAGTTAAAAACCTGGATAACCAACCCATGAGTAGTAAATTTTTGAGTTGTTGCAAAGCTACTTCTCAAATTCTTAAATTCATACATCAATTTGACAAACCTTTCGCGGATTACCTGTAAGCCTCATTTGTGCTCAAGAAAATCATTTGCCATTCCACTCTGCTTGGAAACAAAGCATGATCGTTTTTATATATTTCAGAATTTTGGATCGAAATATCCCTATTTTGTCCTATAAAATTTTTAATTAAAAAAAATGTCTTCCACCGGCTCATTTTTCACCTTACACCCACCAGGGAAGGAACAAAACAACTCAACTCAATGCTTTATCCTTAATTTCAGACACAAAGGATTATGTTTCATAGGGAATAGATAAATTTGCAACCGCGTGCAACGTTTTGGTAGCCTACTGAGTATTTACCTATATGAAAAGCCTCTTTCATCAGAAATTCATATTCCTTGGTATCTGTCTCCTGACCATTTTATTGGCGGGCTGCAGACAAACGGACGAGGTGGATACTAAAGTAGACATACCTTTTCCGCCCAAGTATATCCAATCCAATCTCACAGGTTCAGTCTTCGATGCTTATGGCAAGGCTGTTATCGGGGCTAAAGTGAGTGTAGGCAAGGAAAGTACAGAAACAGATGAATATGGTCATTTTCAGTTCTCAAATGTGTGGGTCTCGGATCCACAAGATCATTTGATCGTTTCGAAAGATGGTTTCTTCATGGAACAAGTTAGTGTCCATGCTTTTGCAGGGGATTACAGTTACCAGCAAATCGGTTTGGTAGATAAAATATTTTCCAGTTCTTTTTCTAGTGATTCTCCTGCGACATTTGATTATGCCGGTGTTTACGATGTCAATATTCCTGCACAGGCTTTGGTCACTGCCAATGGTTCAAGTTTTTCAGGTATCTATAAAGTCTCTGCCAAATATTCACTTCAAAAAGGCATTGATGCAAACCAAAATTTAGTTTTTACAGACAAGGGTTCAGCAAATCTATTGTCAGAGACCGGTGGCTTTGCTATGGAATTCAGGTCTGTAAAAACAAATGAAAGACTTTTTCTGAGCAAAGAAATAGAATTTTTCCTACCAAGCTCTATGGTTCAGGATGATCAACATGCTGCTATAGTTTACGAGCTTGACTTGCGCAAATGGTCACCTACAGAGATACACAAAAACTCAGAAGGTCGCACATATTTAAATTTGAAAAAAACAGATTTCATTTCAATTGGAAAGAAATCAGAGTTCAGCATTGTGGAAGGAACTGCAAAAACTAAAAAGGGATGGGGCTTGGCATTTTCAGAACTGGAGACACAAGATCAACATTCCAGATCACAAAATACGCTAACTAGTGCTTCAGGACGCTTCAGATGGGTACTACCGTCCGATAATCAGTATCAGCTTAGCGTGGAAAGCACCTGCAAGGACCACATCTATTCGGCATCTTTTCAGACCCAAAAAACTCATCAGAATTTCGACATTGTGTGCGATTCAAATTCGATTGAGGCATATGCATTAAATGGATTTGCCCTCGACTGCAATGGGCTTACGATTACAAATGGATACTTGAGAGTGGAATTCGACCAAAATAGTATTGTCGATTTCCCAATACATGGAGATGGAAATTTCCACTTCAATATTTTTCCCTGTGCCAATGAAAAATTAATAGTGTCTGTAATTCATCCAGAAACAAGTGAAAGAAGTTCACCTCTTGAAATCAGTACAAATACCAAGCGAACCTTAGACCTTCGGATTTGTGAAAATAAATCAATGGGTCTAGCCAGATTTGTAATTGAAACTGTGGACACAATATTCATGAACTGCAGGGTTAAAATAATTTCACAGCCCAATCAGACGAATGCAGTATTTATATTCGAATTTGGTAGTGAATCAAATCAATTTGCAGAGAGAATATTCCTGGAAAGGTCAGCGCATCCGCAGGGTGGCCAATTGTGGAAAATCACTCAAGGTACTTTTCTATATGACAAGTACATTTTCAAAGAGGTAATCAGTCCACCTGAAATGCAATTTATTCAGGATGGAAATTTTAAAATATTAGAATGTTCTCTTCCTAATCTGGCAGTACAGAATAGAACAACTCAGCAAAACAGCATATCATCCTTGATTTATTTCAAAGCAGTAATCAACTGAATTCAGTTCCCGAATGGTCCAACAATCCCAGGATGATCTCCAACAATTAATTTCTGACTGCAAAGCCAATGACAGGCTTGCACAGAAGAAACTATTTGAATTGACATCTCCAAAAGTCATGAGTACATGCAAGAGATACTGTTTTGACCGGGAGCAGGCTAGAGATTTATTTCAAGAGAGTTATATACGCATATTCAAAAACATAGATCAATTCAATCTAACTTTAGGTAATCTGGATGCATGGGTTTATACTATCACAAAAAATGTTGTATTCGATTATTTAAAAAAGAATAAAATTAAGTTTACTGAACTAGATTCATCAGTAGATTTGAATGAAGAAGAAGAATTTCAAAATTACGACCTTGATTCACAATCTCTGTTGGATTTGATAAAACAATTGCCTGAAGGTTACAGAACCATACTCAACATGTACGTATTTGAAGAAATGAGTCACAAAGAGATCGCAGACGTCCTTCAAATCAAAGAATCTAGTTCCAGATCTCAATACATGAGAGCGAAACTCTCTCTAAAAAAAATTATTGAAAACCATATTTCGCATCAATATGAAAAAACAATCATTTGAAACTTGGTTAAGAAACATCTTCTCTTCTCACAAAGAAACGATAAACTTGGATGAAGAATGGGATTTGTTATTGCCTCATCTGGAAGAAAAAAAGAAATCGAGACGATTTCTCTTTCCTTTTTGGTGGCTGGGTATTGCAACTACTTTCGTTTTATTGGGCTATGGCATTTACATATCAATACCAACATCTGAAAATCAGTATGGATCGATTGATACTGCAAAACATAAAATATCTGCGCTCTCAGATAACTCAATTGCATCGCCAGCAGTTAATCCAAATGACAATGCAAGCCAAAATTCTGAACTCACTTCTGAAAATGAAGAAAATTTATTAGTGCCATATAATACCCCAAATCCAAAATCTGCAACAGTGCAAACAAGCAAACAAAAAAATAAAATTTCGGATGTAAAATTTCAATTTAATTATACCTCAAACAAGAATCAAGACCTTTCATCCCAAACCACAACAAATCCAATAAATAATAGTACTGTTGTGCTCATCCAAAACTCTCCTCTTTCGAATAATGACATGTTACCATCCTTACTGATAACAAAAAAAGAGGAAGTCATCCCACTTCACACCGGCAGCATGGAAACAATTAATAGTCTCATGCAAACCATTGCAATCAATCATTATCCGGACGACCTTCCTTTGGTGAAAATGGCTGAACATAAACTGGATCCGATCAAAAAAGCATCTAAGTTTTTGCTTGCAGTAGAAGTGTATAACGGATTTTTGACACAACATTTCAAAGGATATGGAAGTCAAAAAACAGGCCGGTCAGAAACAGAAACAGCATTGTGGAGACATTCGTGGAAAGCTTTGGCAGAATACTCATTTATGCCTCATTGGAGAGTAAGTACGGGAATGGATTACAGGTGGGATTTAATTTCGTTTTCCCAGAATTTCAAGGACACATCCGAGGTTTGGATGTCTGGCCAGATTATTTCAGAAAAAACAAATTCGCTTGGACAGACGAATAGAGATACAGGAACAATCCAAGTGAAGCAATATTCGCAAATCAATAGAAGACTCAATAATTACCGCACCGGAATCTCGATTCCGATTCAATTGCGTTATGCGCGTTCACTCTACAATAGTTTGGATTTCTCAGCAAATATTGGAGTTCTTATCCCTGTATATACACAAGGATCAGGGAGAATCATTAAGACTGGGGCACATGATATTCAACTTCAGGATTATGCAGATTTTACAAAAAAATCTCCATGGACATGCAACGTTTCTATGGGTGTAGAGGTAATCTATCATATACGTCGCAGATGGGATCTAAACGTAGGGCTCCAAAGACAAATGGAAATGAGTCTCTCCAAAACTACGGAGAATTCAGTTCAGGAAACTTACAGTTCCTGGGGACTGGTTTCCGGAATAAGAATGAAGTTTTAAACGAAAATAAAAAAGGCCGGCGGGCATGCCGACCTCCAGATCAATTGCTTAATCTATTTAATTCACACATAAAAGTAATCAATTATGACTATTATTTCAAGACACATGCCACAAAAATTATTACTCATATTCCTGTTGTGGACATCGTTATCTGGATTTTTCTCAGCAAATGCTCAGTGTAATCCGGACATTGAACCACCTTCTGTTTCACCAATAGGAAAATATGATATTCCACTAGACACCCTCCAAAACTATAGGCTCCATGCAAAAGAACTCGTAAGTTTTGTCTTTGACAATTGCACTCCATTGGACCAAATCAACTTTTCTTTTCATCCTCGCAGCTCAGACAGTATTCTGATCATCTCAAGGAATTCAAATTTCCCGATTACTATCATTTGTTATATAAGTGATCTTAGTGGCAACACTACAGCAGTCACAAGCCAAGTATCCATTATTAATTGTCCTGTTTCAATGGTATGTTTAGATGAAGTCAATATTGCGGTGCCTCCCGGAAAAAATATTAATGCAGAACCTGGCTTATTTTTGGCAGGTAGCTATTGTCCCGATAGAAAATATAAAATTGAATACTTGAAAAGCGACCCTAATACCACTTATTGGACTGAACTAACTATCATCAATGATCAATTACCAAGCCGATTCCAATTTAGAATTATAGATAGCAAGACACTAAATTCTTGCTGGGGAATTGCAAAGCTTTCTAAATACGATTGCGATCTTATTGAAAATTTTAAATTTAATTGTACAGAAAAAATAATTCCAATTACTTCCAGCAGTTCGCCAAGTGCTATTGGTGTACCCATTGATCCAAGATTTAAAGTAAACATTCAAGGCAAAAACATTCTAGCAATTTTAGATTCCAGTCAATGTGGTTCATTATTAATGACATACAAAGACAGTGTTGAAAACCTGGATTGTTCTAATCCATTCACAGCAATATTACGCAGAAACTGGATAGCTCAATTGCCCAATGGACAGTTTACCACTTGTACACAAATCATCAAAGTTATTCGACAAATAGATCCTAACTTTCCGCTACTGCAACCAGTCGCAAAATTCGATTGCTCCAATAGCTGGAAAAAACTATCCAATGGAGCACCTGATCCTGAATCTTCGGGCTTTCCTGTAGCTGTCAGCAGTAATTTGAACTATAGTTTTACTGACTCTGCAGTAGTAAACAATTCAAATTGCGCTGACTTTACAAGCTATTATAGAAAGTGGACCATCGAAGATTTGTGTACCCAAACCATTTACAACAAAACTCAGACCATTGAAGTGTCTTGCTCTCTTGACAACGATGTTCCCATCGCAAATTGTGTACAAATTTTGACAATTGATCTTCAAAATTTATCGCAAGCAACTGTTTGGGCTGATGATTTTGACAATGGAAGCTATGACGTATGTAGTTCAGTTTCGTTTAGCTTTGATCGATTAGGTGCAGAATCAACAAAGACTATCAACACACCCTTAGGAGAACAAGATATTCACCTCAATGTATTTGTCACTGACGAATCAGGTAATGTAAGCATGTGTACAACTACACTGCACGTTATTGGTAAACCAACACAATCAGGGAAAACCGCTTTCATTGGAGGCAATGTACTTGATTACTATCTCAATCCAAGGCATTTGGTAAATCAGTTTGATTTTACTTTTGATCCCGGAAATCAGAATCCTTTAATTCAATTAGCAAACTGTAGCCCTATAGATTCAGGAAATAATTATCAAACTTGTATTGACACAAACTATCATATCACCTCTGGCTATCTTCATCCAAAATACAATATGAACTGGCGGCTGAATGGAATAAGTGCGGCAGACATTGCTTATATAATGAAGTATTTATTTGGAAATAGCAAATTAAATGCTTTCCAAAAAATCGCCGCAGATGTGAATTGCGATGATGAGATCAATGTATATGACTTATTTGATATTCGCAGAATAATACTTGGTCTTATAAATCAATTTAGTTGTAATTCCGTACAATGTTACACAGCTGATCCAAAAAATCCTCAATTGTTGAGTTCAACTCTACTTACAGGCTTACCACGCAAAGATGTTGACTTTGTGGCCGTATTGAAAGGTGATGTAAATAGTACAGGTTATCTCTTTAAAGATGAAAAAATCAATGCTAGAGAGGGATTGGAATTCCAATTTTTTATAGAAGAACAAAATCTTGAGGCCGGAAAAACCTACGACTTGTGGCTACAGACAAACAAATCTTACAACTTGTATGCTTTTCAAATTGGACAGTTGTTTGATTCTACAAAAATATCCCTCAAAAATATTCAAGGAAATTTACCGAATATTGATCTGGTTCCGCAAGTAGATTATATAATCAATTCCAGTGATTGGAGAAGTTTTGTAATGTCTCCTTCAGCATCTATTTTTAATGTTCAAGGATCGTTCATCAAACTCACCATACAATGTTTGAAATCCTGCAGAGTTAGTGAGGCCTTTGACATAAGACAATATCCGATTCCGCTTTTGGTCATTGACGAAAATCTGGAACTCGCTGCACCGGTTCTCACCATTGGCACGACTACTGCGAACAATGATGTAGACAATGAACCAAAATCAGAGTTGCTTCTTCAACCAAATCCTGTCAATCTTACAGCTGTCATCAAAGGAAAATTGAAAGGAACCCAAGCAGATCTCAAGATAGCTAGCACAACAGGAACAATATTATTGAACCGCAAGCTGAAGATCACAGAAGGTCTTGTCTACGAAAATGTGGATGAATTCAGTTCCCTCGCACCGGGAGTTTATACAGCAATGATCCAATCAGATGTAGAACAAATCAGTCTAAGATTTGTGAAACAATGATCGATTCAGATTTTACCTATCACATTTTTAATATAAAAAGGCGTTCAGATGGACGCCTTTTTTATTGTACCGAATCATCTTTTTCCAAAGTACATTGTTGAATCATCATTATGAATACTAAAAATGTTAAAAAGATATACAGTGCACCAACAGCTCATTTTGTAGGAGACGGATTTTTAGTACACAATTTCATACCATCACAAGCTGGTCTGAGCATGGAAGAAATGAATCCATTTATCCTATTAGATTACAATGCTCCTCACTATTTCGAACCTTCTAAAACTCCTCGCGGGGTAGGAATACATCCACATAGAGGATTTGAAACAGTGACATTTGCCTATAAAGGAAAAGTAGAACACCAAGACAATTCAGGTGGAGGTGGGATAATAGCAGAAGGCGACATTCAATGGATGACAGCTGGATCCGGAATCTTACACCAGGAATTTCATGAAAAAGAATGGAGTGAAAAAGGTGGAGATTTTCAAATGGTCCAGCTTTGGATCAATCTGCCCTCAAGTTCAAAAATGACTGCACCTCAATACCAAAGCATTTCCGGTAAGAATATTCCTATGATTTCCTTACCTGAGGAAGGAGGAAACTTAAAAGTGATTGCAGGCCAATACAAAGGTATCGACGGTATTGCCAGGACTTTTACTCCAATCCATATTTTGCAATTGAGTTTGTATTCAAACAAATCCATACGTCTGGAATTTCCAAAACACTACAGGACTGCATTGTTGGTACTTGAAGGAGAAATAAAAATAAATGACGACCAATCCGTAAAAAACAATCAATTGGTTCTTATGTCATATGACGGTGATGAATTCGACATCAGCAGTTCAAAAGATGCGACTGTTTTAATTTTATCGGCGCTGCCTTTGGATGAACCTATTGCTGCGTACGGTCCATTTGTGATGAACACAAACGAGGAAATTATTCAAGCGGTGGAAGACTTTCGCAATGGCAGATTTGACATATCGCAAAAGAAATAATACAAGTAACTCTTTATAAAGAAAAACTGATAGAAATTAACTATTGATCGTAAAACAGATCTCCACAGTTCTTCCATCATTAGAAAAAACAAGTTGATCTGACAATTTTTGCATCAAGAATACACCTCGACCACCGCATCTGTCGAGATTCTCAGGCAGGGTAGGATCCGGAATAGCCTGGGGATCGAATCCGCTACCTTCGTCAGATACGCGGAACGTGATGAATTGAGGACCATAAACGGTCTTGAGATTCACAAATTTGTTTTCATCAGATTTATTACCGTGTATGATGGCATTATTGACAGCTTCGGTCAGTGTCACGAGTACATTCGGGTATATGCGTTTGTCCAGATGATACTCGTCAAAAATCCGATCCAAATATCCTTCGATCAGACAAATGTTAGCCGGCAATGATGCAATTCTAATCATTAACGGGATTTCAGACTTTGATAATAATCTTCGACCAACTTCTTGTAGAAGGGTTTCAGATCCGGAGATACTTGCTTGAACCATTCTGTTTCTGCTTGACGCTGTTTGATATATTCTTCGAGCTGTGGCGGAAATTTTCGATCAATATTCGTACCAGTTTCTGATTTTCTCTCCTCTTTGTATTCTCGTTCTCTTTCTGCTCTTTCAGCCTCCAGAAGTCTAGTGGTTATTTCTTGTTGCCTTTTGAGCGTTTCATTTGTAAGCTGCTTGTTGACCAACTCCTTTTCTGTTTTGTTCATTTCGTTCTGGATGTCCTTCAGTTGGCCTCCTCCCTCTCCACGCTCTTTCTTCTCTTGTTCGAGTTCCTGGAGCATTTTTCTGAGCTGTGCTTGTTTAGCAGCAAGCTCTGCAAACTCTTTGCTCAACTTCCCTTCGCCGTTCTGCATTTTTTGTTGCAGCTTTTTCATATCATCACCAAGTTTTGTTTGCCCCTGAGAAATTTTATCACTCGGACTTTTACTCTTTCCAGGCTTCTTTCCGGTACCACCGGGTTTGTTACAGGAACCGTTTCCGGGCTTATTACAGGATGCAGCTTTCTTCTGTTTTTTAGATAGAGTTTCTGAGAGCATCACAGCAAGGTCATTCGCATTTTTCATCACTCGATGCTGATTTCCGCTCGCCGCTGAGACTGATCTGGCTTCAAGGTGATTTATGGTCTGTTTAAAATTGTCATTGATCTCATCGACCTTGTCCATCACATAAGTTGAAATCTCAAAAACTCGCTTGCTTAGTTCTGTCAAAGTATCCTCGATGAGTCTAAAATTGTCTTTTAACCTGAATTGATCCTGCACCAACGATACATAATGTGGTGTCTGAGGATTGGTTTGTGACATTTCTTTGATCAACGACTCCTGATCAAAAGACAGTGCAACCAAATTTTCCAACAACTGCCTGATGACTTTTATATCTTCTTCGTGTTGTTCCTTTTCTCCTGATTGCATTTCTTGTTCCATCGATTCAGCCTGCTCTTCCATTTTATTTGCTGCCTCTTTTTGTTTTTCTGACGCAGATGAGTTTTCAGACTTATTCAACTTATCCTTAGACTGCTCCATATCTTTCTTGATACTTTCACTCTCAGCTTTACGATCCTTGATATCCTTTGGTTTCTCTAGCTCTTTGTTCTTCTTTTGGATATCTTCTTGTTTTTTCTGAATATCGTCAAACTTCTTGTTGAGTTCATCTTGTTTCTTTTCCAGGTTTTCTTTAGACTCTTCTTTTTTCTCTGTTTTTTCAGCAAGCTTTTTCTGCTCATCTGCCAATTCCCGCAACTTATCTATCTCGTCTTTTCTTGTTTTTTCCAATTCCAGTTCTTTGAATAATTCAAGGAGGCGATCCATCTCTTTGGTCAATTCCTGAGTTTTATTTTCAAATTTTTCTGACATCTGAACAGCCTGATCTTTGTTCAACTCCTGCATGAGATCTTGGATCTGTTTCATGAGTTGCTTCATTTCATCAGACATAGATTCATTCATCATTTTTTGTAATTGCTGTTGTTTTTCCAGTAGATTTTCGTCAGGCTGGCTATGTTGATTTTGGTTTTTTAGATTGTCGTCAAACTTTTTCTTTGCATCCTCAAAATTTTTCTGGATGTCTTCTTGTTCCTTCATAAGTTTTTCGAGATCCTTTTTATTTTGCCACTGAACGTCTTTTTCCTGCAGCATTTTATTTTTGAAGTCAGCTAGTTTTTGTTGTAATTTTTTGGCATCCCTTACTGATTTCTCCATCTCTGCTTTGATGTCAGCATTATTTTGTTCTTCCTGCTTTGTCATCTCTTCGGTGGAACGTTGTCTAAACTCAAGCATGCTGCTCTTTGAGGATTTGCTTCCATTGACCGCATCATTATCCCAAATTTCAAAATAATAACTCACCATGTCTCCCGGAAGGAGATTCAGTGTTGTCATATCAAAGACATGTCTGAAAGCCGAATTTGTGCCTTGTCCGGATTGTAAGTTTACTGGTACTTTTTGCAAAGCTTCCGGCTGGCCGTTTGCATGTTTGATTTGGTACAAAAATTCAAGTCTATTCAGGCCATAATCATCCGATGCATCCCCTGCGAGGTAAACTACTTTTGTGTCGGTACTGTCTTGAAAAGGATCCACCCTGATTTCAGGATATTGGTCAGGAATGATACTGATCGAATAAGTCACAGAATCATAAGAATCTGCTTCTGCATTTTTAAAATAAAGTGTGTACGATTGATCTTTCATCGCTCTATAAGAAGATTGAAAGCTATTCTCTCCACTCCGCTGAAGTTCATTGTTCCACTGATTGCCCCAACGCACTTTCAATTCATCTGCATTTATCGTATTCCAAAGAAAATCGACACGAGTGCCTTGAGGAACATTCAAATCACCTGTATTCCGAAGTGTCTCGTTTTTTCTCCCAGTGTATCCCGGATAATTCAACTTCGCATCAAATCCTTCTAACACTGCCTGCCTGATGACTTTCAATTGAAAAGCGGATGATTCTATTTCACCTGATTTCAGTTTAAACTCAGTGTCGTGTTGGATATTGTTGAAAGTATAGCTATACTCGTCGTCAGAAATTTTCTGCATTCGATAAGGAAACTGATCAATTACGATAAAGGCTTCCGAAGGCATGACAGTTCCACTGACTTTTGCATGTATCGTAAAATCAGAATTCTGCCTTGCTTTGAGCTCTTGAGCCGAAAGTTCAAAATGGAATAATGCCTCACGTTCAAACTCCTTGTCATTTTGAATTAATCTTGTAGTTGGATCTTTGATCAGCGAAGGAGACCACAGCCACAGTGAACCCAGGAGGAACAATGGCAGTATCGCATATTGAATGTATTTTCTGTTCTTCTGGAGGTCTATGGCGGCGACAAATGGAACGGGTTTAAGTTCTGAAGCTTTTTGCTGGATACTCGCATCGATCAGCGTGCGATCGGTATAACCTACGGACTGAGATTTAAGTTGAAGTACGTTGATCAACTTATCCTTAACATTAGAGAAATGCGTGCCTATGATTTTAGCGGCTTCTTCCTGGCTGATGAGTTTGCCCAGTTTAAAATAATGCATCATCGGTGTGATCACCCAATGCCACAAACTGAGTCCAAAGAGTCCAATAAAACTAAAAAATAAAATTTTCCTGACTGCCTTAGAAAAATAGAAATAATGTTCAAGCAAGTTGAAAGCTAGGAACACTACTGTAACGAGCCCTATAAAATAAAGACTACCGCGGATCAGTTGATTGATATAATACTTCCGCGTGAAAGCATCCACCTTGTGGATGAGTTCTTCATAATAATTTTGGTTCCACTGCATAATTCTCCTTCAATCTGTTGAACGTAAGAAAAGGTTTAAAAATTCCCGGTAGCTGTCTAATCTAACAACCAGAAAGATGCATAGTTGAAAAATGATCAAGCACTGATCTGGAAGTCCCTCAATGCATCATTGAGGGATACTTTTTTATCTGTAGATTCCTTGCGTTGACCTATGATCAGAGCACAAGGCACCTGATAATCGCCAGCAGGATATGATTTGGTATAAGAACCGGGTATCACCACAGACCTTGCTGGTACGCGCCCCTGGTAGCGTATCGGTTCCGGACCTGTCACATCGATGATATAAGTCGATCCTGTGATGACGACATTGGCTCCGAGAACTGCTTCACTTTCTATGACCGCCCCTTCTACGATGATGCACCTGGATCCTATGAAACAGTTATCTTCAATGATGTTGGGTTGTGCCTGTGGAGGTTCGAGGACACCACCGATACCAACACCGCCTGCAAGGTGAACATTGCTACCGATTTGCGCACAGGAGCCGACAGTGGCCCATGTGTCGACCATGCTTCCTGATCCGACATAAGCACCTATATTGACATAACTGGGCATGAGGATAGCTCCTTTTTCGATAAACGAACCATATCTGGCAATCGCATGAGGCACCGCTCTAACGCCGATTTCTTCGTAATTGCCCTTCACAGGGATTTTATCATAAAAAGTGAGATCACCTGCACGGATATATCTGTTTTGTGAGATGGGAAAATACAAGAGGATGGCTTTCTTCACCCAATCGTTCACCTTCCAATTTCCCGGACTGATACATTCAGCAACCCGGAGCTTTCCGTTGTCCAGCAGAGCAATGGTCTCTTGAATAGCATCCTGTACTATTTTATCTTGCAACAGATTTCTGTCCTGCCAAGCTGATTCTATGGTTTGTAATAATGGATTCATTTTTTTTGACTAATAACTGTATGAAAATGCAAGAATAGTGGAAAATCCACCAATAAAAAATCCAAGAGCGATTTCTTCAAGATAATGCGCTTCCCGAATCATTCTGGCAGTACCTATTATCCCACTGATGGCTAAAGTAGAAACGATGAGAGAATTCAAATGAAAACCGGATACTTGATTTGCATGAAATCTCAAATAAAATAAACCGTCTTCTGAAAAAGAAAATCTTATAAAAAAAAGCAGCATGACCAATGCTCCTGCTCCAACCATATGCAGACTGATTTTGATCCAGTTGTTTAACACAAAACTCAGTGCAAGAGAGATCACCGAGGCGAGGAGAAAAGTCTGAAAAACTTTTGGAATATTATTTTGATTTTTTAAATTGATGAACAACCAAAAATAAAAAATCATGCACAGTATAAGTGGTGCGATTCTCTCAAATTTTTGCGTCATCTCGAGGCTTTTGATAAAGCCTGTTTTCAATAAAAGAAAAATTCCTATCGCAGGAATAAAAATGGTGTAAATAAAAACATACAACATGATCAGATGCGCATCTTGCCAGTATATCACCGAAAACCAGTGTGGTTTTATCAATAGCATGGCTGACAATCCGTAAAATACAGAAAACAGCGGATGAAACAGAATGGAAACCAATTGAGCTGACCACTTCATAGATTAAGGTTGCTTATAGATTTTCGAATCATTGAGAGCCCAATTGTAGTCTAGATATTTCATTTTGGTTTTTGGATGAGGGAAAGCTTCGGGAACATATTTTTTGATAAATTTCTTCACACCTTCAATTCCTCCGAAATCAGAAGCGTACCATTTAAAAATCATCGATAATGACGACCCGGAAGGTTCATACTGATTTCTATTTGGATCTTTTAAAAATCTCAGGCAAGCATCATCCATCTGTGCATCCAAATCACGAGCGACAAAGGCCTCTCGTCTCAGCTTAGGGCAAGAATAAGAAGCACATACCAGACAGGCATGGATGCGGGGATCCGGATATTTCTTCCTTAAAATGTTATGTTCAATTTCATTCAAATTGATCGTCCGACCATTCCAGGGGATGAAATTGATGTCCCAAACAGAATTGATTTTTGGTATTTTGCCACCAATTTCTTTGATGGAACGCACAGGATAATGCTGGAGAATTAAAGCAATCGTGTATGCATTATAAGCATTGATCCAATAAGCCGTGATCTCTGAACGCGACCATGAGGATTGAGGTGGATAAGCTTGTAGGCTTGCCAAATATTTTGTGAGTCCATCTCTGTCATTCCTCCAAGACTGATAATCTACAAACCCGTTTTCGTCGACAAATTTGTTCAGTTCAATGGTCCAACTGTCATGAGAAGGCTGAGTGCTGAGCCCACCACCAAAAAACAGTATTCCGAATAATATTGCAAATCCTGGAAGATGCATGTAGCAAAGGTATAAGATTTTAAAACACAATACCAAAAGGAATAGATGGTATCAGGGCTAGCAAATCATTCAATACAAAAGCTACTTCATATCAATTGATCGGGTATTTCATTCCTTCATTGCTCTAAAGAGAAATGGTCTGGTCCTTTGTTTAAATATCATCTGCTGCCTCATAATTTTTCCCTTTATTTGTAGAAGATTCTCTCGGTTTTATGGCAGATCTCCATCCTTTACGGCAAATCAGGATTCTAGAGCATTTGACTCAAGAAGAGATTGCCTTTTTGGATAAAAACAAGCAATGTAAAGTTTACAAAAAATCAGAGCTGGTATTCAAGGAAAATTCATTTCCCAAAGCTTTGTTCTGTGTCTTTGAAGGGAAAGTAAAAGTATTTCAGTCAGGCCACGACGGCAAGGAACAAATCGTACATCTGATCGGAAAGGGAGATATCATGGGTCATCGGGCACTTTGTGGCGGCGACAGATTCTCCTGTTCCGGCGTGGCAATGGAGGACAGCAGGATCTGCCTTATTCCCCGTGAAGTATTCATGCAGCTTATACATGTCTCTCCAAAGCTTTCCTTTCGGATCGCGGAGCTTCTCGCTGACGAACTTAAGGAAGCTGAAATGAAAATCACCCATATGGCACAATCCTCCGTGAGGAGCAGACTAGCCTCTGTTTTATTAGGACTCATCGACAGCTTCGGTTACAAGGCCGACCAAAAAACACTCAATGTCCATCTGAGCAGAGAAGACCTGGCCGCTCTGGCAGGTACCACTCGAGAGACGGTGACAAGGATGTTGAAAGACTTGACTACCCTTGGTGCCATACAAATTCAAGGAAAGAATATCCAAATTATACAACCTGAATTACTTCGGACAGCTTTCCATTGATCAGCCGTGCTACCGAATCTAAAGTAGTCTTGCACTCACCAGTCTGATTTTTTTACACAATGTGATCTGGGTCACATTTTCGGAGTAAATGGTCCGATATTTTTGCAAGGTCAAAATCGTCTTGACGATCAATTAAAATTAATCTGTATGCCAATCTATCATCAGCTGGGCGATATCCCACACAAAAGACACGTAGTCAATAAGACAAGTGGAGGCCAATTGCTTCAGGAAGAGCTCGTGGGAACACAGGGTTTTGCCGGAATGTCTTCTTTGGTTTATCACCTTCATCCACCGACCAGGGTAAGACAAAAGGATGAACCCTACTCCGTCAAACCCAAAATCGTCATCGAAAATAGTCTGAACGCAATGAGTTTCAACGGCTTCCAGGTCAATCCGGATGATGATTATTTGAAAAGCAGAAAAACGCTTTTTGTAAACAGTGGACTCCATGTCGGATTAGCAGCGCCAACAAGTGGGACTAACTACTTTTATAAAAATGCGGATGCTGATGAATTGATATTCGTACACAAAGGTCGTGGCAAGGTATTGACGATGTTTGGTGAACTTGATTTCAAGTACGGAGATTATATTTTGATACCACGAGGAACCGTTTATCAAATTCAATTTGATGAAAGAGACAACCGTTTGCTTTACATAGAATCATTTGATCCCATTTTTACACCCAGGAGGTACAGGAACGATTTTGGACAATTATTGGAGCACTCCCCATTTTGTGAAAGAGACATCGTTCGTCCGAAGAATCTGCGCACTTTTAATGAGGCAGGGGAATTTGACATTTTTATCAAAAAACAAGGCACTATGTTTCCCTATGTGTATGCGAATCATCCTTTCGATGTGGTAGGTTGGGATGGCCATTTTTACCCATATACTTTTTCAATTTTTGATTTCGAACCTATCACTGGTCGAATCCATATGCCTCCTCCTATCCATCAGAATTTTGAAGCCAGAACATTTGTGATTTGCTCATTCGTGCCTCGTCTTTACGATTATCACCCTTCGGCAATTCCTGCGCCATACCATCACAGCAATATTGATAGTGACGAAATTCTGTATTACGTGGACGGTGATTTTATGAGCAGAAACAATATTCAAAAGGGTCAGCTCACATTGCACCCGGGAGGAATTCCTCATGGTCCACATCCGGGGGCGATCGAAAGAAGTATTGGCAAAAAAGAAACAGAAGAACTGGCAGTCATGATCGATCCTTTCATGCCGGTGATGGTCACACAGGATGCCATCGACATAGAGGTGCAGGACTACTACAAATCATGGTTATAAAATCAATTGCAAAAAATAAAAACGTTCTCAACATGGAAGTTCTCGTTGGAAAAAAAGCACCGCATTTCAATGAAATAGCGGTGATAGACGGTAATCAATTCGTAGAAAACTTTAGCCTCGAAAATTTTTTGGGACAGAAGAATGTAATTTTCTTTTTTTACCCGATGGATTTTACGTTTGTATGTCCTACAGAGTTGATTGCTTTCCAAGATAGAATAAAAGATTTTGAAGAGAGAGATACTGTCATCGTCGCTTGTTCTACCGATACACAATATTCCCATTGGGCATGGCTTCACACTCCTAAACAAAACGGAGGAATCATGGGTGTCAGTTATCCTATAGTGGCCGATCATTCCAAGGTGATCGCCATGAAATATGGCGTACTCGCGGGAGAATATACCGTGAGAGAAGATCAATTGCTTTTTGAAGGAAATCCGATAGCTTACAGAGGTCTTTTTTTAATCGATAAAAAAGGTATTGTACGTCACCAGCTGATCAATGATATGCCGTTGGGTCGCAATGTAGATGAAGCATTGAGGATGGTAGATGCTCTTAATTTTCATGAGGAAAACGGTGACGTTTGTCCTGCCAACTGGAATCCTCAAAAGGATAGTCTTGTAGCATCAGCTGAGGGCATTGCTCATTATTTAAACAACATGAATTAATTCAATTTGATATGGAAACAAAAAATTTGACCGACGTCAAAAATTACAGTTATTCTGAAGATAAAATTTTTGACAAAGCTCAGGACTTTCTTCCTATCCAAGGTACTGATTATGTAGAACTTTACGTAGGAAATGCGAAGCAGGCAGCACATTATTATAAAACTGCATTTGGATTTCAATCGCTCGCTTACACAGGATTGGAAACCGGCAACAAAGAGTTTTGCTCCTATGTCCTGGTACAAGATAAAATCAGGCTGGTACTCACCACACCTTTCAATCCTGAAAGTGAAATTTCACATCACATCAGAAAACATGGGGACGGTGTAAAAATCATTGCACTATGGGTAAACGATGCGAGATCAGCCTACGAGGAGACCATAAAGAGGGGAGCTGAATCTGCAATGGAACCCACCGTATTTCAGGATACCGACGGAGAAGTGATCAAATCCGGTATCAAGACTTATGGAGAAACGATCCATATTTTTGTAGAAAGAAAGAATTATAAAGGCATCTTTTTACCTGGTTTCGAAAAATGGGAATCCGAGTATAATCCCGGCACCACAGGCTTAAAATATATCGACCATATGGTGGGTAATGTCGAATTGGGTGACATGAATCGATGGGCTACCTATTATGAAAAGGTAATGGGATTTGCCAATCTGATCACCTTTGATGATAAAGACATCTCCACACAATACACAGCGCTGATGAGTAAAGTGATGACCAATGGTAATGGAAGAATAAAATTTCCTATCAATGAACCTGCCAAAGGACTTAAAAAATCTCAGGTAGAGGAATACCTGGATTTTTATGGCGGTGCAGGCTGTCAACACATTGCCGTAGCAACAGATGACATAGTATATACTATATCCGAAATGAGAAAACGCGGAGTAGAATTTCTCCATGTTCCCGGAACATATTATGATACTGTTCCAGCCCGAGTGGGATCTATTGCTGAAGATCTCGCGATTCTCAAATCTCTGGGGATTATGGTAGATCGTGACGAAGACGGATATTTACTCCAAATCTTCACTAAGCCGGTGGAGGATCGACCGACTCTGTTTTTTGAGATTATTCAGCGCAAGGGAGCCAAATCTTTTGGCAAAGGCAATTTCCAGGCATTATTTGAAAGTATAGAAGCTGAACAGGCAAGACGCGGCACACTGTAAAACTATATCAGTACATTTGCTTTTCTCAATGAAGGAGTAAATATGTCGCAGCAACAGAAATCAGAGTCAAATGCCGGAAAAACAAAGAGAGTAATCATTGTAGGAGCCGGATTGGTTGGGTCGCTTTGGGCCGTATACCTTTCCAAAGCCGGTTATCAGGTCAAGGTGTACGAACGACGACCTGACATGAGAAAAGCGAGAATTTCTGCTGGAAAATCCATCAATCTCGCCGTCTCTTATCGCGGTTGGAAAGCTCTGGACGAAATGGGTATAGGCGAGGATATCAGAGAAATTGCCATACCTATGTATGGCCGCAATTTACATCATCCTGACGGAAGCCAAAACTACCAGCCTTATGGTAATCACGGACAGGCGATATATTCTGTGTCCAGAGGAGAGATCAATAAAAAACTGATGGACATCTCATCCTCAAATCAGGATGTCCGCATCCTGTTTGATGAGGAATGTGTTGCGGTAAGGCCTGAAGATGGATATTGCCAGTTTAAAAATACGATCACCGGAGCAATTACTGAGGATCGCGCAGACTTGGTATTTGCAGCAGACGGCGCTTTTTCAGCATGTAGATACCACGGATTACAAAAGAAAGATCGCTTCGATTATTCCCAAAAATATTTGCCTGACGGATACAAAGAGATATTGCTCCCACGCACTGAAGCTGTAGACCAAAAAATGGCAAAGAACACACTGCATATTTGGCCCCGAGGGAGATTTATGCTGATCGCATTGCCCAATTTGGATGGCTCTTATACCTGTACATTATTCATGCCTTTTGAAGATGAAAAATATGGATTCAATCAGCTCACCGATAAAGCTAAAATTATAGAATTTTTTGAGGAAGTATTTCCGGACTTTTATCAGCTCATGCCTTCTGTTGCCGATGATTGGGACAAACATCCACTATCCTCACTGGCAATCATCAGATGTTTTCCATGGACTGACGGGAAGTTGGCTCTACTGGGAGACGCAGCTCATGCGACTGTCCCATTTTTTGGACAAGGGATGAATTGCGGTTTTGAGGATTGTACAATATTGTGGCAACTGATGCAAAGCCATGGACAAGATTGGAGTACTATATTCGAACAATATCAGCTTCTCAGGAAGCCGAACGGTGATGCAGTACAGGATTTGAGTCTCCAGAATTATATTGTGATGCGAGACAAAGTAATGGACCCACATTTTCAGTTGGTTCAGAAATTGGAGAGAAGAATTAATTATTTATATCCTGAATCTTATTTTCCATTGTACAGTATGGTTTCCTTTTCACAAATCGAATATCGCACTGCTCTGGAAAAAGGAAATGAACAAGAAGAACGCATCAGAGACATGATCAAAACTTACAAGATAAACCCTGAAACAAGTGAAAGTGAAATCGACGCTATCATACACCAAAAATTTAAACAAAACTAAAAATTACCACTACCAATTGTCATGACAAATCGAGAGAATTTAATTCAAAAGTTGGACGAAAAATTTCAATCCATCGATCAGCTTACAGATGTGCATCTTGAAGGTCTGTTATTTGCTAAACCGATAACCTACTGGGATTACATAATGACCGATGCCTTGCTCAATTTGCAAGTACAACGAACAAATTTGCCCGATGAAATGGTTTTTGTGATGTATCATCAGGTGAATGAAATTCTTTTCAAAATGATCCTTTGGGAAATCGATCAGGTAAGTAAAAGTGATCAACCCGAAGCCAATTTTTTCATAGAAAAACTCAGGCGAATTTCCAGATATTTTGACATGTTGTCAAGTTCATTTGACATCATGGGCGATGGAATGGAAAAAGCGCAATACATGAAATTCCGCAATACACTGACTCCGGCAAGCGGTTTTCAGAGTGCCCAATACAGGCTTATTGAATTTGCATCTACTGAATTAATCAATCTGATCGATTACAGATTCAGAGCAACGATAGACCGCAATACTCCTTATGAACATGCATATGATCATTTGTATTGGCAAGCAGCCGGTAAAGACCACATCACCGGAAAAAAATCTATTCTGATCAGACTTTTTGAGAAAAAATATAAAGATATGTTTCTGATGAAGATGGAATCATACAATAAAACCAATCTCTATACAAAATATAAAAGTCTGCCGCCAGAAACTCAATCTAACCCGGAGCTTATCAAAATGATGAGACATTACGATTATACGGTAAATATATCGTGGGTGATGGCACATTATCATGCAGCTGAAAAATATATTGGTGGTGGAGAAGCGACAGGAGGTTCGGACTGGCGCAAATACATGTTACCAAAATATCAAAGGAGAATATTCTTTCCGGAATTGTGGAGTGAGGAAGAACTAAAAAATTGGGGAGAGAATGTGTAACAAGAGACTATATCAGCATATGACTAAAATCAGATGAGTGATTTTCTTTGCCTGAAAAATAGTATAAATTTGCAGCCTTTTTAAAGTTTTAATAAAAGATGAAAGAGACCGTAGAATTGCTTTCACCTGCAGGTTCATTTGAATCGCTTAGAGCTGCGATCCAGGGCGGTTGTGATTCTGTATACTTTGGTATAGAACAACTCAATATGAGGGCCCGCTCAGCAAATTTGTTTACCCTGGACGAAATCCCTCAAATCACTGAAATCATCCGGGAAAATAATAAAAAATGCTACTTGACACTGAATACAATCCTCTATGACCATGACCTGAGTGTGATGCGTGACATAGTGGATCGCGCACAAGAATCAGGAGTAAATGCCATCATCGCTTCGGATCATGCTGTAATGAACTACTGCAGAAAAAAAAATATGCCGGTACATATTTCTACTCAAGCAAACATCTCTAATGTGGAAGCGGTAGAATTCTATGCGGTGTATGCGGATGTAATGGTATTGGCAAGAGAGTTGAGTCTGATGCAGGTTAAGGATATGGCCAGAGAGATTCGCCGTAGGGATATCCGTGGCCCAGGTGGTGAATTCGTGAGGTTGGAAATTTTTGCACATGGTGCTTTGTGTATGGCTGTCTCAGGCAAATGTTATCTGAGTCTGCATTCTCATTATGCATCCGCAAACAGAGGTGCATGCGTACAAAATTGTAGGAGATCTTATATCGTCACAGACAAAGAGGAAGGCATAGAGTTTGAGATAGAAAACGAAAACATTATGTCTGCGAAGGATTTGTGCACGATTGATTTTCTTGACAAGATCATTGATTCCGGTACAAGGGTGATTAAAATAGAAGGTAGAGGTAGAGCATCAGAATATGTGTACACCACAACAAAATGTTACAGGGAAGCTTTGGACTCTATTCATGCAGGAACCTACTCCAAAGAAAAAATTGAATCCTGGAAAGTTCAGCTCAGTACTGTTTATAATCGGGGTTTTTGGGATGGATATTACCTGGGGCGAAAGATGGGTGAGTGGAGTGATGCTTATGGATCCAAAGCAACAAAGAAAAAAATATACCTTGCAAAAGGTGTCAAGTATTACGATCAACTTCAGGTAGCAGAATTCCAATGCGAAGCTCACAAAATATCTGTGGGTGATGAAATCATCATCAGCGGACCAACCACCGGCTACATCCAAATGGAGGTGGATGTCATTCATGTGAATCGAACATCTGTACCTACTGCAGAACAAGGACAGAATTTTACGATTCCAATGGCACAAAAAATTCGACCTTCAGATAAATTGTATAAACTCGTAAATTCATAAAAACTATCTGAATGTCATACACCATAATTCAATATAGAGCAAAATGTATAGGCTGTAATGCATGTGTGGAAGCTGCTCCTTCAAGATGGAGAATTTCTCGTAAGGACGGAAAATGCTCCCTCGTCGGTGCTGAATCAAAGAACGGAATTTTCACTACTAAAATACAGGATCAAGAGTATGACGAAAATCGAAGAGCAGCAGACAACTGCCCTGTCCATATTATTCAGATCCATCAAACCAGTAAATAAAAACAAACATGTTCAACTTCAATCAAATCATCAGAGTCACAAAGCATTTTACAATAGACATGGCTCATGCTCTGTATGGTTATGATGGTCCATGCAAGAATATTCATGGGCATACTTACCATTTGGAAGTAACCGTGATGGGCTCACCTATAACTGAACTTGCCGATCCAAAAAATGGTATGGTCATTGATTTTGGTCAATTAAAAAAAATCATACAGGAGAAAATCATCAATAAGTTTGATCATGCGCTAGTCTTAAATGAAAATGCTCCATATGTTACAGCAGAAATATTGACAAATGAATTTGAAAAAGTAATTCTTGTGCCATTCCAGCCTACCTGTGAAAATTTATTGATCCATTTTCTAGAAAACATCAAAGATCAATTTGGAGGTCAAGAGAAGCTCTGTAGAATCGTCTTGAGAGAAACTCCAAGTTCGTTTGCAGAATGGCATGCATCAGATCAACATTAAATCCTTATGAATACATTTTGACAAAAATCAGGTAATAAAAACTAAGGTTTTATTACTTTAAAACAATTTCTGTCTGAGCTGCTGTTTATTACAATAAAATAAATCCCTGAAGGAACCTGTTGAAAATCTACCACGACTTGATTATCCTGAATTCTATCCCGATCCAACTCTGCAAAGATCCTTCCCTGGAGATTTATTAGTTTGATTTGTGTCACAAGGGCATCAACAGAACACTTCAAATAATCACCTACAGGGTTGGGGAAACAGTTGAGCTGAGAAACCGAGTGAACAGTTTTATTTTTTTCCGGAACAGTTTCTTCATTATCAGTTGGAATAGGTATACTATTGCAACAAAACCACTCCTCGTCATAATTCAACTGCCTGTACATTTCATCCGATAAATTACCAAAACGCGAATTGTAACTATTGCCTTCCTCTACTGTTTGTTCTATCAAATTTCCAGCACAATCATAAAAATTTGTTTCGATATTCCGGTATGTATTTTTTGACACATCATAATACGATGTTTTGGTATAAACCAATTTCAATCCCCTGAATTCAACGAAACCTGCATTTGATCTGAACCTCCTTACAATGTGGTCAGGATTAGCGCAAAGTAATGCAGCTAATGTATCCTTTAGCCATGAGGCTTTTAGCATATCTTCCCAATCTAATCCATTACATCTAGCACTGCAAATTTGTATGAATTGATTATCAACAGGAGTATTCTCAAGAATTTTAACGCCAAGAGGGCAGAATAGTACCATGCTCTGATTTAAAGTATCAAATTGGTTAAAGCTTAAGTTCACTTGTCCTATGCGAAGATGTTCCAAATTGGAAATACTCCCCGGAATTTTACCAAAAAAAGAATTATGATCTAATCTCAATGTCTTTAGATCGTGTAGATTTCCAATATATTCAGGAAGTTCTCCTGTAAATTGATTGTCTCCCAGATCCAGATGCTCCAACTCTTTCCAGTTTTTAATTTCTACTGGTAAATTTCCTGTCAAATAATTAGATCTCAAATTGAGTAATTTGATGAAATCGATATTGAAATGTGCCAAATTTCCTTGCAAATTATTGGAACTAACATCTAAACTGTCCAGAGTATTCATTTCTAAATCAGGCAAATTTCCTGTCAGGTTATTTCCATTCAACTGCAATGATCGCACACAACCGAATTTATCCGTTGTGACACCATACCAATCAGAAATTGACGTACCTGACTGCAGCCAATTCAATCTGTTGAACCAGCTGTCACCTGATGTGGCTTGATACAACTTGACCAATTGCAAACTATCCTGTTCTACGTCGCACACTCGCACAGAAATTTCCTTGCTCATCAGGTTTACATCAGGAAACTCAGGGTTAGTTACAATTGAGTAATATCTACCATAATCATCATGATTCAGGTTCTGAAATATAAGCATATTAGAGTGCTTTGAATTCCCGGGAGGAACTGACCAAGGGATGTCATTTTTAATCCACTGATATTGATTGCTATCTATAGATGAATCAATATTAAGATCAATGATTCCCAGCTCATTTTTCTTCCAATAAAATGTTGTATCATGATAAAAAGATAATTGCGGTGAATACAAGAATTTATTTATCTTTTTTGCTTTGTACAAATCTGTAAACGTAAATTGATTATCCTGAATCCTTAACCTACTCAACACAGGGAGTGAATTCAAATTGGGCAGACTATCTGAAAAGCGATTTCCGTTCAGGTATAAAAAGTTTAGGGATGGCAAATCTAAAACCGGAATTTCACCAGACAATATATTGTTACTTAAATCTAAAAACATCAATGCTTTATTCTCATCAAATGAAGGAATGCTCCCTGAAAGAAGATTGGTACTCACATCGAGATTGCTTACCTTTTTGAGAAAACTAAAATGTGGTAACTGACCTGAAAAATAGTTATTATTCATTTCGAGGGCAGTAATTTCGGGTAAATTGAAATTCGGAATACTCCCCGATAATTGATTTCCTGAAACATTGATGAAGGTCAATTTTTTTAAACCAGCTAATGCCGGCATGTTTCCAGTTAAACAGTTATCGGCCAAATCCAATATTTCCAAACTATCCAGATTCTTAAAATCGGGAATTTCCCCTGAAAAATAATTCCCGCCTGCATATAATTTTCTCAAATTTGGCAAACCTTCCAAATTAATCAATCCACCGGTTAGCTCGTTACCACCCAGAAACAGCACCTCAAGTTCAGGCAAACTAAAATGGGGCAATTCTCCTGAAAATTGATTTATATTCAAGTTTAAATATTTCAACTTACTCAGTTTGGAGAACGGAGGAATTGAGCTAGCTATATTATTCCTTCCCAGCAACAAATGCTCAAGTTTTGGCATATTAAAATCCGGTATTGGACCTTCAATATGATTGTCCAATAAAGAGAGAAATTCGAGTTCTTTTAAATTTTGATAATCCGGTATCTTACCCACCAGACTGCACAATTCTAATTCCAAATACTTGAGTTTGGGACATTCCAATTGAGGCACCGGTCCTTCATGTTCGTTATGAGTTACTTCAAAATACTTCAATTCCGGAAAACTCAAATCCGGCAATGGACCTCCAAGGTTTTGCACAATTAACTCCAAGGAATCTACGCAGCCATCAATATTGAGATGGACACCCTGCCACTGATTGATTGGTTTGTACAGAGGCCAGGGAGAGCTCCAATTGTATCCTACAGTGCTATTGTAAATTTTTACCAGCTCAAGTGAATCAGTTTTTCGATCACATTGACCGAATGCATTACTCGAGCTCATTAAAAATATGAGCCCTACAACATTCAACACCGAAATGGAAATTCTATGCATAATAGTTATTCTTTATCAATTTAAGGACATCCATTCTTGAACCAGGTCATGAGGTAATCAATAAAGGATATTGCTTCATCAAATATAATCCATATCTGATTAAATTTCAAGTATTCAAAATGGAATGCCGTCATCCCTCGATAGAGAAAATGCTGAGAAATGTGTCCTGAAGCGCTACATTCACCTCATGTATTTTATAACCGAAGCAAAAGCTAGCCATCGGTAGTCCTGGCGGGTCTCGATTGTAACCAATACATCAATTCATCAATGAAAGGCTCCACTCTTTTCGTCATCGCATCCGGGTCATTTGCCTTTCCATTTTCATCAAAGACATCCTGAATCTTCGGAATCGGAAAAATAGCAGGGATTGTATGTGCGCCGATTTTCCATAATACGAATTGCAAATCACCAAGTACCTGAGCTCCACCGAAACTACCTGACGAACAGGTAATAATGCCGACAGGTTTCCTTTTCCATTCTCCGTATAAGAGATCAATGCAATTTTTCAAAGATGCAGGCATACTGCCATTGTATTCCGGAGTAACAATCAGGACAGCATCAGAATTTTTAATTTTGGCGGCGAAATCCAATATATTTTGATCCGGATTTTTTAGAAATCTCAGCCTCTCTTCAAAGATCGGAAAATTGTAGATCTTCAGGTCTAAAATTTCGGATTCAAACTCCGGATGAGCTTCAAGTCGATTTTGAAAATACATTGCGGCTCTATGACTCATTCTATCAATCCGCACGCTGGAAGAAATTATGCAAATATTGTACATACCAAATAAAATTAAGGCAAAATCATTTAACGTTCGATATACTCTTCATTGATCATTCTCTTCAATTGTACCGGATCTTCTTTCTTGCCCTTAGACATTCGAATCACAAGTATTTCAACAAAAATTGAGAATCCCATTGCAAAATAAATATTACTCTTGGCTATCGGTCTTTCAATTCCTTCTGCCATCAACGATATTCCGATCAAAATTAAAAATGACAGTGCAAGCATTTTTATACTCGGATGTTTATTTACGAAATCACCGACAGGTTGAGCGGCAAAAACCATAAATACCATTGAAACTACCACAGCCGCAATCATCACATTCACATCTTCCGCCATTCCTATCGCAGTAATCACGGAATCCAATCCAAATACTATATCTAATAAACCAATCTGAATGATAGTTTTAATAAATGTCAGTCCTTTTACATCTTTTACTTCGCTATCACCTTCCAAACTGCCATGAATCTCGACAATACTTTTATACAATAAAAAGAATCCTCCTATAATAAGTATCAAGTCACGGCCGGAAATTTCCAACCTGTGGTGCCAGTCGGCATCATGGATATTAAACCAATCTGCCACATTAAATAATGGTTGGGTAAGTGTCATCACCCAGGTGATGGATAGTAACAAAAGTATCCTTGTAATTAACGCAAAAGCCAAACCGAAAATGCGACCTTTTCTCTGTTGCTCTTTGGGCAACTTACCGGTGAGAATCGAAATAAAAACAATATTGTCGATTCCCAAGACAATCTCCATGACTACCAGAGTCAGGAAAGCCATCCACATTTCCGGTTGTTGCATCCACTCCATAAAAGTTGATTTAAGCAGTTGTTTTGAGTAAAATTAAACAGTTGTCTGTTGCTTTTGTTTCAACGCCTGATTCGCAAACTTAGAATTAATCCATATTTTGACATACGATTATATTTTAGTTCCCAATCAAAGTAAACAGAAAATACTTAACATTTTTTTTATAGTATGATATCTTATTATCCGTTTTTAGAAAATAAATTATGATCCTGATGAATTCTAAAACATCACAACACATCTTATCCACATCCACGAACTTGCTTGGATTTTGTCTATTTGTAATTACTTCCTTGCACTTCTCCAATAAGGCCGACGACAACCTGATTGACGAGTTTACCTCATTGGTAGCATTATTACTTGCTGTCTCATCGATTTTTTCTTTTTTTTCATTGAGGACTGAAAACAGCAGATATTCGATCAGGCTTGAAACGATAGCCGACTACATTTTTGTCGTCTCTCTTGTAGGCGTTTTGTCCATCATTCTTTTCATGCTTTACCTGTTTTGGTAAAAATATAAAAAATTCAATTTTATTTATTGAAAGCTAACCAAACTCAATTTAATAGAAGATAATCGGATCATGTTCTCATGATACTTTCGATTTTGCGACCCTTTGCCAGTTCATCGACGATCTTGTCCAAATATCTCACATTTCTGGTAAGTTCATTTTCAATATCTTCTACTCTGTACCCACAGATGAGTCCTGTAATGAGTTTTGCATTGGGATGCAATTTTGCATTTTCAAAGAACGTTTCAAAGGTGACCTTTTCTTTGACGAGTTCTGCAATCTGAGATTCAGAATAAGAGGTGAGCCATGAGATGATCTTATCTAGTTCAACCTTGCTTCTCCCCTTTTTCTCCACTTTTATGATATAGTATGGATAAACAGAAGCAAAGGTCATATGAGCTATTCTCTCGTTTTGCTTTTCAGATTCTTTCATTTGATAATAATTTATCCAGTTGACCTTTTTTCTTTACCAGGTTTTTGTAATCCCACTGGATAATTCGGGATTTGTCCAGCCATCTTTGCATCTCTTCCGGTTTTAATTCAGATACAGATTGATAAAACACAGAAGCATCTTTAAATTTTTTTCCGACTACATTCAAACCGCTTTCATCAAATCCAGCCCCGCTCCAGAACATCAGCCTGACTCCACTCTTTTGTTTGCTATATCCTACAATGGGGTTTCCATTCAAAAACCAAACAGGATGTCCATGCCATACTTTCGAAACTGCATCAGGAAGTTTCGCATCAATGATACTATATAGCTGATCACAAACTATCTTATCTTCAGCAGGAAGACTATTGTGGTAATGGAATATATCCTGATTCATCCTTTGTAAAATGAAAATGTATTGACCAGTCAAATTTAGTACGAATACCCAAAACTTTACAATAAATTACAGATGCATATCACAAATGCAATTTAAAATTGACTAAATTAGCCTGCAACTCAATAATGACTCTATATCACCAAAGACAAGTCCATACCGGTATAAGTACACAATGCATTTAAAGTTGATTTCAGGGCTAAAAACTCTTTATTATATGTTCATTCTAACTCCACCCTAAAGGGTAGAGTTATCCAATTATTTATATTATTCGTAGAATGAAATTCTATCGTCTCGCTCTATCTATTGTCGTTTTTAGGCTTATGTAAAATTCAATACGGATTACCACAGTATATAAATAAAAAAAAACAGCACTTAGCTCATTTCAAATCTAGTTAGTTATATATGTTTGGCTACATCTTTCTACCAATCATTAAATCGTTGAATTAACCATAAATTTGACGGACAAAAATTACTGATTTGACCAATCTATTTGAGTTTATAACAATCCATTTTTTTTAAAGAAAGATCTATTTTTTATATTTATTGTGCTTCCATTTGTTTGTGCCATTTTCGCTATCTTTCATAAGCTCTTCCAAGCGTTTCTGTCTAGTCGATTCCTGTTTTGCGCTCATGACCCAATGCATTGAAGGATTGCGGTAAGTTTTGGGTAGTGCTTCAAAATATTTCCAGGCAATTTTATTCTTCTTAAATTTTTTTTCAAATTCCTCGGACAGTTTGATCTCCTCCTGTTCAAAAGAATAACTGCCTGATTTGATCTCATTTCTCGAATTAAAAACGTCAAGTCCGGCGGGATGCATCAAACCACTTTTGATCAAATGTTCCACTTTTTTAATATTGACCAGACTCCAGATACTCGTTTTTTTTCTAGGAGTGAAACGAATTTTATAACTTTCTGAATCGATAGAATAACGGACACCATCTATCCAACCAAAACACAAAGCCTGATCTACAGACTGAGACCAGGTCATGCTTGGTTTTCCTGAATTTACTTTGTAATACCCTACCTCCAACTCAGTTTCTTTGTCATGATTATTTTCTAACCACTGTCTGAAACTCATTTCTGAATCAAAAAAAATAAGCTCTGCCATTTTTGAACTGCCAAATAATAAAAACCTAACTTATTCAGATGGAAATCAAACAAGGCCAAACTGCAATTTCAAATTCTATATCCTCTATCTTGAAGGCATGGGTGCTAAATCTACCTGACGAAATTTGAAAAAAACACACGCTCAAAACAGATATAAGCAAATGATCAGAATCCTTAAAAACACGAATTGCCATCTGTGTCCAATATCAAAGAATTGGAGAATACACATTTTCTTCAAAAGAAAAAAATCAAAGTATTTCCAATTCTCCAATAATTTAGACCTACATAAATTTTTGACTAGATGAACAGCATATGCGTCCCTAGTCCGGATCCTTTTTTATAAAAATCCCCTACAGTTATTACTTCCGAAACTGCGGGGTGGAGGTCTTCTTTTTTATAATGAAACATATCCATTGCCAACTTACAAGCCCACATTTTCACACCGGACGCATCCAATATATCAATAAACTCCTCAACACCGGGCAAATCCAATTTTTCCATTTCCTTTTTCATCATATTTGTTGCCAATGACTCCATACCCGGAAGGCCTCCGATCAAAGTGGGAATATGCATCGCTGGATTTCCAACCGTAGCAACATGCAGATGTTCCAATTTCTCCTTGTGTATTGCCTCAAGACCAAAAAATGTAAAAAATATCTCAGCTTCTATCCCCTCCATTCTAGCACCATTCGCCAACACAAATGCTGCATAAACATTTTCCAGAGTGGCTTTGGAAAGGATGATCATCATTTTGCTTACTTCTCCATGAAATTCTTTCATCGTTAGATTATTTAATTATAGGTTTAAATACAACTTGCCGGTTTAGGTATCCCTGCTATTTTTGAGGCAGTTTTTAGAGGCGCATTAGGAAACAATGCATAAAACTCTTTTATATCCACTACACCACTCTTTCCAATTTTCCTTATACTCAGCGGAACATCATTTTTGTATTCTGTCTGCAAATATTTGATGACTTCCCAATGTTTTGGGGACAATTGAATTTCATTTTCTATAGCTAGTGCTTGCCCAATATTTTCGTTCCATTGGTTGAAGTTGATCATAAATCCTTCTTCGTTGACTTCTATACCAATTCCATTGACAATTTTTTCCATAAGGTTTATTTATTTAGTTTTTTTTAATCAAATTTTTTTCCGCTTTCTTGCATAGTTGCAGTTGTAAATGGAATATGTGTTCCTTTCAACAACATGTTCCAATAGATCCATCTAAAAGCTAGCTTGGCCATATGATTCATCCTACTTTCCTGGAGCAATCTCAATGGTCCCACTCCCGGAAATGGGTAAGTTCCTTCAACCGGTTCATGCGTATAATTAAAATCGATCAACAATGCTTTACCACCACCTGTTTCGACAAAACAATTCGCGTGTCCATCGAATTCTTCTTTCAAAGGTTCAGATTTGATATATCTGATAATATTCTCTGTCAGAATCTCAGCTTCAAAATGCGCTACTGAACCAGCTTTTGATGCAGGTATATTAGTAGCATCTCCGATCACAAAAATATTTTCGTTAGCTTTGCTTTGTAATGTTGCCTTATTTGTAGGAATAAAATTCAACTCATCGCCCAATCCGGATCTTTCAATCAAATCATCCCCTTTGTTAGTTGGCACAGTCACCAATAAATCAAAAGGTACTTCCTTATTCCCATAATCTATAATTTTCTTGTTTTCATTATCGACTTCCATAATGGCGAAGTCGCTGACGATGCTGATATTTTTATCATGCAAAAGATGATCCAATGTTTCAGTAGCTTTTGGTTTAGTAAATGCACCACTCAGCGGTGTAACATAAGTAATCTCAACCTTATCTCGCATTTTCTTATTTTTGAAATAACTGTCTGCTAAAAATGAAAACTCAAGAGGGGCTACAGGACACTTTATTGGCATTTCTGTTATATGAACTACTAATTTTCCTCCTTCCCAGTTGCGCAGTTTATTTCTTAGAGCCAGAGAACCTTCAAAGGTATAAAAATCGAATACCGATTTCTGCCATTCGCTACCTTGCATTCCTGCAACTTCTTCAGGAGCAATCCTTGCACCAGTTGCAATAATCAATATTTCATAATGAAACTGATCACCATTGTAAAGCTTAACTACATTTTCCTTAGGAACAATTTTCTCAATCTTTTCCCTGTACAATTTTACCTCCTTTGGGATAAAATCATCAATGTTTTTGTAGATGTCGTCCTCATCATAAATGTCAAAAGGGAGAAACAAAAATCCTGGCTGGTAATAATGTAGTTTCCTTTCATCTATGATGATAATTTCCCATTCTTTGGGGTCAAGCTCCTTGTGCAGATGATTTGCCATCATTGTACCCGCTGTACCTGCTCCTAAAATCAAAATTCTTTTCATATTGGATTTATGTCTAATTGTTTGATACTATTGCATTTTGGCTAAAATCGATCATTTTCATTTTAATCTCTCATCCAGATATTCAACAAAATGGGTTTTAAAAAGATTAGTTTTTTAAAGCATAATGCGAAATTTTTTTTTATTTTTCTACAATCTTCACAAATAATTACTTATAAATACATCTTCATCAAGTATAATATATCTTATTTTTAGATAATTTAAGTATATAAGCTAAATTTTTAACAAATTACAATACTATATTCTGTAATTTCATATTATTTCATTATTTCATTCTATACCTAGGAGGATTAATTCGGTTTTCCCAATTTTTATTTGCCATTTGTTGTTTTTTAGCTACGTTATCCTCCTTGTTAGATTACGGACTTTACTATTTTGAAGCTTTATCTATCAGGAATCAGTAAATAAATCTTTCTATATAAAAAGGCAAATAATTTCCTAAAAGGAAGCCGCGAGGAGTGCAAGAAAGTTGCAAGATCGTTCCGCTAGTGATTAGTTGTGGAAATCAAATTCTTGTATTGGTCTATGTCCATCGTGTACAGTCTCAATTCTGCCTCATCATTCGGAATGCTGATATGCCTATCAAAAACCAAACCCAGTGCGGTGATTAGTTTCTGGGATGAATGATTGTCATCAGTGGTGATCGCACTGAGGAATCGGATTCCAAATAATTCAAAAGCAGAATCGCGCATAATGCTGGCTGCCTCAAAAGCATATCCTTGTTTTTCGAAATCAGGCAATAATGCAAAACCTATATCGATACCCTCAAGACCTTCCCGATCAAATAAGCCACAGGTGCCAATTTTCTGTTGGTTTGATTTAAGGAGAATTGTATAATTTGAAAAACCTAAGTGACGCAGTTGTGGTAACATTTTTGCACGAATATATTGCAATGCATCACGTATGGAATGGACCTTGCGATCTCCTATAAATTTCAACCATTTAGGGCTGTTCATCAGCTCCAACAAAAAAGCCGCATCTTCCTCTGTTGTTGGTCTGATAAATAATCGTTCTGTCTCAAATTTCTGATACTTTTTCACAAATTGGAATGTATGCAATTTAATTTGAGCTCAAAGTACAACAGTAATATGGAACAATACGGATTACTTTATAAACTAATCACAAATGAAACGCTAGCATTTCTTCCATCTGAAGGCCATATGCCGGGTCCAGGATAAAACAATGGTCTCTTTGTAAAATACTGTTTGTTGAATACATTATTGAAATTTGTTCGCAAACGCAAATACTTATTTATAGGAAAACTGCAATTGATGTCCAATAAGCCATACGAGGGAACGAGACCTACCGAGCCACTAGCAGAAGGAGTATTGGTGTTGAGTGCATCCGCAAAAGAAGACGAAGTATAGCTGTACAATACAGACAATGCGAATGATTTATACTGGAGTGTGACACCATTGCGAGAAATCAAATCCGGAGCACTCTCGACTTTATTTCCATTGATATCGACATTCTGGTTTCCGGACTTCACACTTCCTTTAATATATTTAGCGTCCATTAATGTCGTAGAGGTAAATAAAGTGAGGTGAAGTCTATTATTCAATGGAAATTTACCTTGAACAAAAATTTCAGTTCCTATAGTTCGAGAATCCCCGATATTAGTCCTTAATGTATAAATTTCGCCATTAGATTCTTGCTGGAGTAAAATTCCAAATCGATGATTGTATTGTAACAGAAACCCTGAAATGTCCCATTGTATCCTTTGATATTTTCCTCTGATTCCAAAGTCTGCATTGTACCCATTGGCATCTTTCAAATCCGGATCTACTTTTTCATAAGCATCTGAAGGCACCAGATCTTTGAATATCATAGGTCGGTAGGTCTGAGCAATACCGGCATAAATATTTGCATTCTTTAATCCTGAATATTGTAAGGATCCGCCGAAAAGGGCAAATTTTCTATCCAAAGTAAGAGGTACTTTTTCATTGGGCAGATAAACAATTTTGCCTGACATTTCACTTTTTCCTATCTCCATTCTGGCACCAAAATTTATCGTAAGTTTATCAATCAGTTTAAAACTATTTTCTGCGAATACAGCAGTATTATTTGATTTCAAGTGAATATCCCTTCCCCAATTCGGATCGACCAAGTCAAGATCATAATCACTTCCTGCACTTCCTTTGCCTTGTTGTGTCCTGTGCAAATCATTATACATTACTTGCGCTCCTGCGATAAGAATGTGTTGGTGGCCAAAGCAATTATACTTTTGCAATACCCTCAGCTCATTCGTATAACTGTTGAAATGATCAATGTCCACTTGCCGCAGGTTATAAGTCAATGTAGATGCATTGATGCTATCTTTTGTTGTGGCCGGTTTATCAAACATTACACTGTTTCTCTTGCCAATCACTGCGGAACTCGTCAATTCCAGTGTAGTACTTTTCGAAGGAGTCCATATCCACCTTAATGAGGGGATATTGATTGCAGGACTAAAATAATTTCTCGTGCGACTTGCTTGTCTTGGATCAGATTCGAACATGGCATCAGAAAGTGGCCCAGGAATTTTATACAGATAGTTGGATCGAGACCACTCCGCCCGCATAGCCAGAGATTTCAAAAGATGACCATGTATAATTAAACCTTCGGCATCATAATCCGTATGCTCTCCGCGTCGATAACCATCCCGGGATCTCTTTGCAAAGTAGGCGTAATAATTCCATTTGCCTAAAGTACCATTGAGGTTATGATAAGTGCTCAGAAGATGATATGAACCTAGAGTATTGTAACTCTGATAAGCAATACGCCGCAGGCTGTCGGGTTGTTTAGTTACATAGTTCAACATTCCACCAAATTGAGCTCCATACTGAAGAGATCCTGTTCCACGTACCAGTTCAATGCGATCGATGCTTTCCATTGGCAAACTATAGTGACTTGCAGGATAAGCATACATATCAGAATTGGTGATGACTCCATCCTTGCGAATATTAAACTCCCATCCCCGGTGAGGATCCAAACCTCTGGTAGCAATATTGATTTGATTGCCTGCACCATCCATATCGTAAACAAAAATTCCCGGTACTTTTGCGAATATTTGTCGCGCAGTTTTTTCGGTTACATTTGCAGACATCTGATCTAAACTGATTACTTCATTCTTTTTTCCTTCAACCAGATATGTCCCAATGACTGCATTCAATCTGGCTACATCAGTAGCTACTCTCCAGGATTGAATTGTCACAGGACTCAAGGTTTGAATTTTAATAGAATCTGACTCAGATTGTCCTGTTGAAACAGTATAATATCCGCTTAACAATATGAAAATAAATAAGTATTGTAATGAAAATATGGAGCGCATAAATTTCAAATTTTTTGAGGAAATCCTTTCAAACATGCAAGGAATGTGTAGTATTATAACTTTGCTATTATGAAATTGTTTCCCACGACCTGGTTTTCTAAGGAAATTCTTATAGTTAAAAAAAGAGCAAGCGAAATATCGACTTGCTCTTAAGAATAAATTCATTTAAAGAGAAAGCTACGGCTGCACATGGAATTGCACAGTCTCAATTTCCTCACCTTCCCCTTCTTTTTCTCCCCAAACTTTTGCTTCAAGTACTAAATCTGTATTAGCTGTGACACCATTTTCCACAGAAAGGACAAAAGTATCATTCCATTCGAATGTACCACTAGTAGCATTTATATTCTCATCAACGGGCATACTGTAAATCACTACTTTGTCTGATTTTCTATAGATGCGAACGTTAACATGGTGTACTGTAAGGCCGCTGTGGCTTTCAAAAGCTATATCGAGGTTCAGTGTATCTCCCAGATATTTATTATCAGTATTGGGAGAATGAACATGTGCATGATACTCATAATCGACATTTGAGTCATCATCATTCTTACAAGAATAAAAAAATAAAACACCACTGAATAAAACTGAAAATAATAATATTTTTTTCATAATAAAACTTTTTTTTTGTTAAAAATTAAAAGAAAGCTGACTGGTCCATCTAAGTTTTGCTTGGACGGATTCGTTCGCATAAGAATTCACTAAAGGTTTGGATAGAATAAAGCCTGCTATCCATTTTGAAAATTTAATATTTGTACCAAAGCCACAAAAAATTGATCTTCCACCAGATTCAACAACACTCAAACCTGAAGGAAAAACATCCTTTGCGACAGACTCCATATAAACCCCTGTACTTGGGATGAATTTGACATTATTTAATCCAAATTCATGGAATACTGTAAGCTGTGTACTTAACGAGTTACCAAATTGATAATCATCTTTACTTTTTGGAAGCCATTGAAAAAAATTACTCCATACTAATCCACTTTGATTCCACCTAAAAACCAAATTCGTTTGTGTGTTGAAATAAAATGTACCCTTACCTATATTAAAATTTTCAGGTAAGTTTTCATTATGTATATGAGCATTATAATATCCTGTGGGGGCGCTGGCTCCAGCTCCAACTTCAAAATAAAGACTCCCTGCGGACCCTAAGCATTTGTTTGGTATTAATTCATAATACAAACTCATATTTACATCAGAAATCCCCTTAACGCTTTGATATCCTTCTTGTCCCTTTCTAGAATTTACTATGTATGGAACTTGCATTGCAAGATGAA